>ERZ827512.2012-NODE-2012-length-17737-cov-19.672152_pt1 | contig 17737 bp, 16 predicted proteins | sample MGYA00519916_ERZ827512 | MGnify/ENA primary metagenome ERZ827512 (study PRJEB31778, sample SAMEA3449335) | human gut metagenome | biome: human gut; feature: human-associated habitat; material: faeces | place: United Kingdom | collected 2010/2012 ... | reverse complement strand
GGAAGTTCCGGCCGTAGCCCTCGGAAACCTCGATCATCTCGCCCTTCTTGCCCTGGCCCTTCACGTCCTGCTGTAAAATCACTTTCATGTTATATATCCTCACTTTCCGAATGTTCTGAATGAATTTGCTTTTTCAATTTCTGAAGCTCTGCTTCCAGCGCTTCGACCTTTTGCGCCGTACTGCTCCACGCGCAGACAGCGACCGCCAGAATCAGCGCGATCACAGCGCCTGCCCGATAGATGCCGGTACCTCTGAGATCAAACAGCATCCACCCACCAAAGAAGATAAATACCTCCATCAGGATCAGGCAGACCACATACGCTTTCAAAAACGCCTTCATAGGCCGCCTCACTTTTCAAAGTATGCGTCCAAGACCCCAATCAACTGCTGACGGACGCTCTCCGGGTCCGTGTCCTCGATCCGTGCGCCTGCGGTGGTAGAGTTGCCGCCGCCGCCCAAGGCCTCCAGGATCACCTGCACATTGATCTCGCCCAGAGACCGGGCTGACATCAGCACCGCTCCCTCGGCGGCGTAGACCACGAAGGAAGCCTGAACGCCCTTCAGGGTCAGCAGATCGTCCGCCGCCTGGGCCGCTGCAACGCGGTCCACGCCCGGCTCCTCCACCACGGAGACCGCGATGTTGCTCCGGTACATCTCCGCGCGGCGGATGATGTCATATTTCGTGACCATATCCTTCAAATCGCCTTGGAACAGCCGCTGGACCTCCGCCGTATCCGCACCGGAACGCCGCAGGAAGGCCGCCGCCTCAAAGGTGCGGCCGCCGGTCCGCTGGGTGAAATGCTTGGTATCCAGCACGATACCCGCCAGCAGCGCCCCCGCTTCCTCCCGCAGAAGGTCGGTAGGCTCCACCAGATATTGCAGCAGCTCCGTCACCAGTTCGCTGGCGGACGAGGCGTAAGGCTCGTGGAAGTTGAAGGCAGCATTTTCGATATAAGTCGCTGCCCGGCGGTGATGATCAATGACCGCCACCCGGTTGCAGGATTCCAAAAGCTGGGGATTTTCCACCATGTCCGGACGGTTGGTATCCACCACCACCAGAAGCGTGTCGGCCCGCATCTGCAAAAATGCCTCAGCAGGGGTAAGGAACACGCCGCTGTACTCCGGCAGTGCGTCCAGCCGGGCGATCAGGGTCTCGGCCGCGGTGTGCTCCCGGTCAATGACGATCCGGGCCTGCTTTCCCCGCTTCCGGGCGGCGCAGCAAATACCCGCGGCAGCGCCCACAGCGTCCATATCCGCAAAGGAGTGGCCCATGATGTAGACCTCTCCCGCGTCTGCGATCAGCTCCCGGAAGGCGTTGGCCATCACGCGGGATTTCACTTTGGTCCGCTTCTCCGTGGCCTTGGTGCGGCCGCCGTAGAAGGCGAAGTCCACCTGATTCCGCACCACCGCCTGATCGCCGCCCCGGCTCAGTGCCATTTCCAGCGAGAGCTTGGCGTTTTTATACAGCTCCGGGATGCTGGGAGAATCCTTACCGATGCCGATGGACAGGGTTGGGTGGATATTCTCCGCCACGCGGATCGCCCGGACGGTGTCCAGAATGGAGAACTTTTCGTCCACAAAATGCTGAAAATACTGTTCTTCAAACAGGAACAGGTAATGGTTCCGGTCCGTTTTCAGCAGGATGCCCTGGCCCGCGTTGGCCCAGGTCTGCAATTTTTCATCGATCTGCGCCAGAACCGCGCTGCGCTGGGTATCCTCGCAGGCCTTCATCAGGTCCTCGTAGTTGTCCAGCATCAGGATCGCCGCCACCGGGCGGCTGGCCTCGTAGACCTCTCTCAGATGATCGGCCTCCGTAGTCTCTACCCAGTAGGTAGTGGCCACCAGGCTCTGCACGCCGGTGCGGTTCCGGGAGCGCACCAGACTGCCGTAGACCCGGAAACGGTGATTGTTCAGCTCCACCCGCTCCGGGCTTTCCTGCTTTCCGCTCAGCAGCCACTGGACCTGAAAATCCGGTACAGCCTCGGAAAGCCGCATCTCAAAGAGATGCTCCCGGACGCCGGCCAGCTGCAAAAAGCTCTCGTTGCTCCAGATGATCTCCCCCGTATCCGGCCGGAACACCAGCGTGGGCAGAGGGGAGTTGATGAGGGTGGACTTACTGGCGGTGTCCACACTGCCGGTGACAGAGTCGATGTACTGCAAAACGCCCTGCCGCCGCTTCTGATTGCTCTGCCGGAAATAGAAGTACAGCAGAACGGTCAGAGCTCCCTCAGCCAAGGCCAGCTGCCAGTTGACAGGGATGGCCGCCACGGCGAACAGCAACATAACGGCGAAATAAAATTTTAAATTCGGCTCCAACAGGCGGGAGAGTTTCTTATTGCTCATTCCTTACCTCATTCTCCGATGGGGCAGGCTGGCCTGTCCCTCAGAAATCATGAAATTCATCCGATAGGTTTTTTTATTATATCAGTTTACCGGCAAATACACAATGGTATTTCTACTGAAATCTTGCGAAAACAGGCGACAGGCGGGGTGGATACGCCCGATGGCGGAAACGCCCCGCTGCCCCGTAGGGCAGCAGGACGTTTTTTTAAGTGGATTCCTTTTCATGGAGTCTGATCCAAAGGGTATGGGCCACATTTTGCGGCAGCACCGCCGCCAGTGCCGTCTCGTCCGCCTCCCGGATGGCCTTCACCGTGCCGAAATGCTTCCGCAGCTCCGCCTGCCGCTTGGGTCCCAGACCGGGAACGCCGTCCAGTACGGAGCGCATGGCGCTCTTGGTATGGTGCTGGTGGTGATAGGTGATGGCGAAACGGTGGGTCTCCTCCTGGATCTGGCCGATGAGTGAAAACACCGCTTGATCGTTCACAATGCCGATCTCCCGGCCCTCCGGGGTGACCAGCGCCCGGGTGCGGTGGCGGTCATCCTTCACCATGCCGAAGATGGGCACCGTGCAGCCGAATTGCTCCGCCACCTCCCGAACGGCGTCGGCATGGGTCACGCCGCCGTCGATCAAAAACACATCCGGCAAGGGCAGGAACTTTTCGTCCCCGTCCGCCGCCCTTTGCAGCCGCCGCCGCAGGACCTCCCGCATGGAGCCGTAGTCATCGGGATGGCCACCAGTCAGCTCCTTGATCTGAAACCGGCGATAGGCGGATTTCAAAGGCTTCGCCCCCTGATAGACCACCATGGACGCCACAATGTCGCTGGCGCCGGTGTTGGAAATATCGAAAGACTCCATCCGTCTGGGCGGCTGGGGCAGGTTCAGCATTTTTTGTAGGGCTTCCAGCGTATACGCCGTTTTTTCCTCGGCGGTGGTGGCCCGCCGGACCTCCTCCTGTGCGTTGCGGACCGCCATATCCGCCAGTGTGGACTTCTCTCCCCGCTGGGGCACATGGACCCAGACCTTATGCCCCGCCCGCTGGGTCAGGGCCTCGGACAGTTCCTCGCAGTCCCCCGTGTCCACGCAGAGCAAGATCTCATGGGGCAGAATAGCCCGCGGCAGATAATACTGGGCCGTGACCGCCGCCAGCAGCTCCGCCGCCGATTCCTCCATAGGCGCGGTCAGCAGTTCCGTCTCCCGGCCCACCAGATCGCCGTTTTCCATGTGAAGAACGACATAGCCGCTCTTGCCCGCTCCCCGGAACACGCCCCACACGTCCGTATCGGCGCACAGTCCCGCGATGACGGTCTGCTTTTTGCTCAGGGCGCTGATGGCTTGGATACGGTCTCTCAGCTGGGCCGCCTGCTCAAACCGCAGGGCCTCCGCTTCCGCTTCCATCTCGGCGGTCATGTCCCGGAGGAGCTGCTTGGAGCGTCCCTCCAACAGCTGGGCCGCCTGCTCCATCCGTCGGTCATATTCCGCCTCCGGCATTTCCGGGCGGCAGAACCCGTCGCACCGGCCCATGTGGAAATTCAGGCAGGGCCGCTCCGCGCCGATGTCCCGCGGAAACTGTCGGCGGCAGGTGGGCAGGCGCAAAGCCTGACATACCGCATCCACTGCCTGACGGGTCTCGTACCGCCCGCCAAAGGGACCGAAGTACTTCGCGCCGTCATTGGCGGGTCGATTCACCAGAGTGAATTTCGGATACCGCCCCCGGCTGAGGCGCACCAGCGGATAGCCCTTGTCATCCTTCAGCAGGATGTTGTACCGGGGCATATGCCGCTTGATGAGGGAGTTTTCCAGCACCAGCGCCTCAAATTCACTGGTGACGAAGATCGTGTCGAAATGATCTACCTGACTGACCATCTGCCGGGTCTTGACACTGTGGGCCGCGCTGTCCTGAAAATACTGGCTCACCCGGTTTTTCAGTTTTTTCGCCTTGCCCACATAGATGACCTTCCCGGTCTTGTCCATCATCAGATAGACGCCGGGCTGTAAGGGCAGATCGTTGGCCTTTTCCCGCAGCTCGTCCTTTGTCATGATTTCGCCTCCTATCCGGCCTAAGAACAAAAGAGCATCACATTACAGTGATGCTCTTGTTTGGTGCGCGAGGCGGGACTTGAACCCGCACGTCCGTAACGGACACTAGAACCTGAATCTAGCGAGTCTGCCAATTCCACCACTCGCGCGTATCAATATGAAGTTAATCCCCGAAGGGTGCCCATCGGAAGAAACTCCGATGGGACTTTCTGGTGCGCGAGGCGGGACTTGAACCCGCACGTCCGTAACGGACACTAGAACCTGAATCTAGCGAGTCTGCCAATTCCACCACTCGCGCGCATAAGCAATCTTTCCGGAGAGAAAACTGGTGCGGCTGACGGGACTTGAACCCACACGTCGAATCGACACCAGCACCTCAAGCTGGCCTGTCTACCAGTTCCAGCACAGCCGCAAACAAATACCGCCTAAAAAAGACTGCTTGATTATTATAGCCATTCGTATCCATAATGTCAACCAGAATTTGCGGTTTTTCTAAAAAAATTTTCCGGGCGGCAAAACCGCCCGGAAAAACAGGGCCTCAAAGCTGGGACAAAACCTCGCCAATGGGGTCCGTAATGACCAGCCCAGCCGCCAGATCCCGGGCCACCGGGGATTTGTTGATGAGGGCCAGCCGGTCCCCACGGAAATAGTTGATAAGTCCCGCCGCAGGCCACACATTCAGGGAGGTGCCGCCCACGATCAGCAGATCCGCCTGCGCGATAGCGTTCACCGCGCCGTCGATGACCCGGTCATTCAGGGCCTCCTCATAGAGCACCACGTCCGGCTTGATGACGCCGCCGCAATCGCACCGGGGAACCCCTGTGGTGTGGAGGATGTGATCCAGATCGTAGAATTTTCCACATTTTTCGCAGTAATTCCTGTGTACGCTGCCGTGCAGCTCATAGACCTGTTTGCTGCCAGCGGCCTGATGAAGCCCGTCGATGTTCTGGGTCACCACTGCCAGCAGCTTCCCCTCCCGCTCCCATTCCGCCAGCTTTTTGTGGGCGGCGTTGGGCTTTGCGTCAGGGCAAAGCATTTTCGCCCGGTAAAAGCGGAAAAATTCTTCGGGATTGCTTTTATAAAACGTATGGCTTAAAATAGTCTCCGGAGGGTATTTCCACTCCTGATGGTACAATCCGCCGGTGCTGCGGAAATCCGGGATCCCGGACTCCGTGGACACTCCGGCTCCGCCGAAAAAGACGATTTTCCGGGCCGCGTCGGTCCATTCCTTTAATGTTCTGACCGCATCCGTCATAAAAATACCCCTCCAGTCTGTATAATAAGGAAGTTATCTATGAACATTCAGATCTTCGGCTCCTCCAAATCCTTCGATACGAAGAAGGCGGAGCGCTGGTTCAAGGAGCGCCGCATCAAATATCAGTATATCGACGTTCCCTCAAAGGGATTATCTCCCCGGGAGTACCAATCCGTCAAGCAGAAAGTTGGCTTTGAGGCGCTGGTGAACACAAAATGCCGGGCTTATGAGGAGCTTTACATGGCCTATATCACCCCGGACGCCCAAGAGGAAAAGCTGCTGGAATATCCGGAGCTGTTCAACACCCCCATCGTCCGCAACGGCAAGGAGGCCACTGTGGGCTACTGCCCGGACGTCTGGGCCAAATGGGAGTAAAATCTTCCCGGAGGGAGACACTGCTATGTGGGACAACACCCTGCCGAAAAACCGATTTCTCCGCTTCTGTGTACTGATGGCCCATCGCTGCGGGCGGCATAACGTGGCCATGCAGAGTGCGGCGCTGGCCTTTTACCTGCTGTTCATGATCTTTCCCTTCCTCATTTTCATCAGCGCCCTGCTGGGTCTGCTGGATCTGAACATCACCGGCATGATGACCGTCCTCTCGGATTTTCTGCCGGAGGAAGTGGTGGACCTGCTCCGGATGTACTTCACTTACGTCACCGACAATCCCAGCCCCCAACTCATGGTATTCGGTCTGGTCTTTTCCATCTACTTCCCCATGCGGGCCACCAACTCTCTGATGGCCGCCGTGCGGACAGCCTACCATTTAGGCCCGCCCAAGGGCTTTATCACCCAATGGATCAAGGTGCTGCTCTATACCGTGACCCTCATTGTCACCATCGCCCTGACCTTGTCTCTGATGACCTTCGGAGAGCGGGCGCTGTGGTACACCGTGGAGCATTTTCACCTGCCGGAATTCCTGGCGAAGCTGTGGGTAACGCTGCGGTTCCCCGTAGCCGGGGCCGTCAGCTTTCTGGCACTGTTCCTGCTCTACGCCCTGGCCCAGGATACCATCCAACCCCTGAAAAATATCTGTCCCGGCGTTCTGTTCTCTCTGGCAGCGTGGATGGCGTTCAGCTGGCTCTATTCCTACTACGCCAACCACTTCTCCCACTACTCTGTGCTCTATGGCTCCATCGGCGCCGTCATTGTGGTGCTGATCTGGCTGAACCTCTCGGCATTCACATTGATTCTGGGTGCGGAGATGAATGGTGTGCTCATCAGTATGCGGAAGGACCGTCTGGAGCAGGGCGTCAACATACCCAAGACATAAATCGTCTGTCAAATCTCAGCCGCGGCCTCGCTGCGGGAAAGGAAGCTGTTTTATGGATACAAAACTGCAGGAATATGCAAAATTACTGATTGAAGTAGGCCTGAATGTTCAAAAGGGCCAGACTCTCATCATTTCATCGCCGGTGGAGTGCGCCTCCTTCGCCCGGCTGTGTGCTGACGCGGCCTATGACGCAGGCTGCCGGGAGGTCATCATGAACTGGAGCGACGACTATCTTAGTCGGCAGAAGTTCCTCCGGGCGGACGCCTCCGTTTTCGATGACACACCGGAGTGGCGCGAAAAGTTTTTCACCTGCTATGCGGAAATGGGAGCCGCCTATCTGGCCATTGCCGCCAGCGATCCGGAAACGCTGAAGGGCGTGGACCCCGACCGGCTGGTCCGGTCTCAGAAATCCGGTTCCGTGCTCCGCAAGACCTTTGACCGGCTCCAGATGAGCAACGGCTTCCCCTGGTGCATTGCCTCGGTGCCCATCCCCTCCTGGGCCGCCACCGTGTTTCCGGAGCTGCCGGAGGATCAGGCCATGGAAAAGCTGTGGGATGCCATTTTCGAAACGGTCCGCATCAAGGGGGACAACACCGCTGTTTCCGCCTGGCGCCAGCATCTGGACACCCTGGGCCGCCGGAAAAAGCTGCTGAACGAGTACCACTTCAAATACCTGCACTACACCAATTCTCTGGGCACTGACCTCACCATCCAGCTGCCGGAGGACCATCTCTGGGCCGCCGGCAACTCCGTGATGAAAAACGGGGTGGAGTTCGTGGCCAACATGCCCACGGAGGAAATCTTCACCGCCCCTTTGAAAACCGGCATTAACGGCGTGGTCTATTCCGCCATGCCTCTGGTGGACAGCGGCAACATCATCGACAAGTTCTACTTCATCATCCGGGACGGCAAGATCGTGGAAGCCCACGCCGAAAAGGGTGAGGAATTCCTGAAAGCCGCCATCAGTGTGGACGAAGGCGCCAGCTACTTCGGAGAAGTGGCTCTTGTCCCCTATGACAGCCCCATTTCCAATCAGAAGATCCTGTTCTACAACACCCTGTTTGACGAAAACGCTTCCTGCCATCTGGCCTTCGGCGAGGCATATCCCGAGTGCATTGAAGGCGGCGAGTCCATGACCCGGGAGGAGGTACAGGCCCACGGCCTGAACTATTCGCTGACCCATGTGGACTTCATGATTGGCACCGCCGACCTCTCCATCGTGGGCACCACCCATGACGGCCGGGAGATTCCCGTCTTTATCAACGGAAACTTTGCCATCTGATGCAGCAGACCTAACAAGAAAGAGAGAATTATATGATCATAAAACCGAAATTTGACGAATCCGTTTTTGTCTGTCCCGGTGCCGCCATCGTGGGAGACGTGACCCTGGGAAAGAATGTCAACGTGTGGTACAATGCCGTCCTCCGCGGAGATGACGGTGCCATCAAAGTGGGCGACAACACCAACATTCAGGACTGCGCAGTGCTGCACGAGGAGACCACGGTCGGTTCCGGCTGCACCATCGGCCACGGGGCCACTGTCCACGGCTGCACCGTGGGCAACAACGTGCTCATCGGCATGGGCGCCACCGTTCTCAACGGTGCAAAGATCGGCGATAACTGCATCGTAGGCGCCGGGGCACTGGTCACCGGCAAAATGGACGCTCCCGCCGGCTCCATGATCTTGGGCAGCCCCGCCAAGGTGGTCCGTCCCCTGACGGAGGCCGAGATCGAGAGCAACCGGGAATCCGCCCGGGAATACTGTCATCAGGCAGACCGGTACCGCGAGGACTGATTTGCGCCAAAAATAGGGAAAACGCTGAAAGAAGCCCGGAATTTCACACTTCTTTCGGCGCTTTGCCGCTTGCAACCAAACCGTTGTACGCATATACTTGCTCCGATATTAAACGATTACTTCTCAAGCAAGGAGCTATTTATATGACATTGCAGTTTTCACCTCAAACCCGACGGGTCTTTCACCTCTCGCTGCCCATCTTCGCAGAGCTTCTCTTGCAGCTTCTGGTGGGCAATGTGGACCAATTCATGATCTCCCACTTCGGCTCCGCCGCCGTGGCCGCCATCGGCAACGGCAATCAGGTGATGAACGTGGTCATCATCGTGCTCACCACCATGAGCACCGCCGCCACCATTCTCCTGACCCAGCACATCGGCGCGGGCCGGATCGGTAAGGAATGCAGCGAGATCGTCACCGTGGCCGTTACGATCAGCGCCGTGTTCAGCTTTCTGGTGGGCCTGTTTTTGCTTTTAGAGCCGGAACTGGTCTTTCAGCTCCTGCGGACGCCGGAGGACGCCTTTGACGGTGCCTGCCTTTACACCCGCATCGTAGGCGGTACGGTACTGCTTCAGGGGCTGTATATCCAGCTCTGCGCCGTTCTGCGGAGCTACACCCTGCTGAAAGAGGTGGTGGTGCTCTCCGTTTCCATGAACCTTCTGAATGTGGTAGGCAACGCCATTCTGATCAACGGCTTCTTCGGCTTCCCGCAAATGGGCGTGGCTGGCGCCGCCGTATCCACCGTGATCTCCAAGGCTGTGGGCCTGACGCTGGCCTGCATCACTCTGAAACGCAAATGCACCGTCCGTTTTTCCCTGCAATATCTGCGCCCCTTCCCCGCAAAGACCTTCCGCGCCCTGCTGGGCATCGCCCTGCCCTCCGGTACGGAGGCCCTGTCCTACAACGTGTCCCAAACCTTCATCCTCCGCTTCATCAATCTGATGGGTGCGGCGGTGGTCAGCGCCAAGGTCTATGGCAGTATGCTGGCCAACGTGGCCTATGTGTACTCCATCGCCGTGGGGCAGGCCACCCAGATCATTCTGGGCTACATGATCGGCGGCCGGAAGCTGGACGAGGTCAGCGGCCGTGTCTGGTCCACCATCCGCATCGCTCTGGCGGCCTCCGAGCTGCTGACACTGCTGATTCTCATCTTCTGCGATCCCATTTACAACATCTTCACCGATGATCCTGTGATCCACGCGCTGGGCCGGCAGATCCTTTATGTGGAGTTCGGTCTGGAGATCGGGCGATCCATCAATATCGTCATGACCCGCTGCCTCACCACCGCCGGAGATGTCTGGTACCCTGTGGGCGTGGGCATTTTCAGCATGTGGATTGTGGCCGTAGGCGGAAGCTGGCTGCTGGGACACGCGCTGAACTGGGGTCTTGTGGGCATCTGGATCGCCATGGCCTGCGACGAATGTCTCCGGGGCGCGTTGTTTACGATCCGTTTCCGGAGCGGCAAGTGGAAGGAAACCCGACTGGTGTCTGATTCAACGAAAGGAACCTGACTTATGGAATTCAACAAGCAGACCGTAAAGGCCCTGTTGGGCGTTGTCTGCGGCGGCATCGCCTTCGCCGCGGCGCTGCTGCATCTGGATGTGGTAGCGGGCGCCGCCGGGTGGCTGCTGGGCATTCTGTCCCCGCTGCTGCTGGGCTGCGCCATCGCCTTTATCCTCAATGTCCCCATGCGGGCGCTGGAGCGCTGCCTGTTTCCCCATGCAAAAAAGGCCAATAAGCTCCGCCGCCCGCTGGCGCTGCTGCTCACCGTTGCGGCAGTATCCGCAGTGCTGGCGCTGGCGGGAATGGTGATCGTCCCCGGCGTGAGGGACGCTGTCACCTCTATCGCGGCGCAGGTACCGGAAGCCTTTGAGCGCTTGCAGGAAAGCGCCGCCCGCTTTCAGGAATACCTGCCCCTTCTGGCAAACCAGATCGAAGGGCTGTCTATCGACTGGGCCAGTCTTTCCCAGAAGGCCGTGGGGCTGGTCCAGAACTGGGGCAAGGGCCTTCTGATCTCCGGCGGTGGGCTGGTCAGCGGCATCGTCAGCGGCGTCACAACCTTTTTCATCGGCCTGATCTTTTCTCTGTACATCCTGCTGCAAAAGGAAAAACTGGCCCGGCAGGGCCGTCAGCTTTGCTACGCCTTTCTGCCGGAGGCCGCCGCGGATCAGCTTCTGAATATTCTGCGGCTCAGTGAACGGACCTTTTCCAGCTTTCTCTCCGGTCAATGTCTGGAGGCCGTGATCCTGGGCACCATGTTTTTTGTGTCCATGACCCTGCTCCATTTTCCCTACGCGCTGCTGGTGGGCGTTCTGATCGCACTGACCGCCCTGATCCCCATTGTAGGGGCGTTCATCGGCTGCGCCGTGGGTGCGCTTTTGATGCTGGTGAACGATCCCTGGCAGGCGCTGTGGTTCATTGTCCTGTTTCTGGTGCTCCAGCAGATCGAGGGAAACCTCATCTATCCCCATGTGGTGGGCTCCTCCGTGGGACTGCCCTCCATCTGGGTGCTGGCAGCCGTGACGGTGGGCGGCAGTCTCATGGGCATTCTGGGAATGCTGGTGTTTATTCCCCTGTGCAGTGTACTGTACGCCTTGCTGCGGCAGCTTACGGTCCATCGGCTGAAGCAGCGGCGTGTCCCCGCCGAAAAGTGGCGGGAACCGCCCAAAAAATAGGGAAACAGTTTCATATAACCGAAGAAAGCCAAGCCGCGAATGCGGCTTGGCTTTCTTCGGTTTTGCGGAACATAGCCGGATACCGTGCACGAGGGGGACACCATCGATTCGTCTGACGATTCAGATTCATCAATTTCCCTCATCTATGATCGCTTTCCACTGGCGATACTCCGGGGTTTCATCCCACTCCAGCGCCCTGTCGATATAGAACTCCGCAAGCTCAAAAGACGCAGGCGGTGTCAATGCGATAAAAAGATAATACGCCATCAAAAACGCACAGTAGGCAGCGGTTTTCATGCGTTCTTCTCCTTGAAACCTATGCAGTGACGCCTCCAAAACAAAGAACAGATTGAGCCGGTCTACTTCACTTGCGTCCGCATAAAAGCAATTCAGGTCATCCTGCGTGAGCCCCAATAAGACGTTCTCCTCAAAATACGGATGTCCGAAATCGATCGTTATCTTCACAGAATTCGCCTCCACGGGGCCGTTCCGCCAGCTTTCCCGCTATTTCAACTGGTCCAGCGTGAGAGAAAAGCTGGGCATGAAGGTCTCCAGAAAATACGTCACCTCCGGCAGCTCGTATTCCTCCAGCGCCGCGCGGGTCTGTACGGCGGCATCCCGAAACTCGCTGTTCCCGGCCTTCAATTCCTCCACGCATTTGATGTAGGCGGACAGCTTGTCCGCCGCCTTCACCAGCCGCTCCGTCTCCGGGTCCGTCACCGTGAGGATGGGGGCGTACACCGGCTGAAATTCCTCCGGCAGCATATGCAGCAGCTTTTCCTCCGCCACCGCTTCCACCTCCTTGTAGGCTTTGCGGATGGCAGGGTTGTCATACTTGATGGGCGTAGGCATATCGCCGGTCAGAATCTCGCTGGCGTCATGATACAGCGCCGCCACCGCCACCGCTCCGGCGTCCGCATGGCCGCCGAACTTCTCATTGCGGATCACCGCCAGAGCGTGGGCCAGCACCGCCACCTGATGGCTGTGCTCCTGCACGTTTTCCGGGGCCGTGTTCCGCATCAGCGCCCAGCGCTGGATGAAGCGCATCCGGGAGAGATAGGCGAAAAAGTGACTGCCGATCCTCATGCTTCCGCCTCCTGTTCCACGATTTCTCCCAACAGGGCCTCGCCGTCCACATCGATGATCCGCACATTTTTCAGCGCATTATGCAATTCCGCACCGTCCACCAAAACTTCCATATAGTTCGGGGCGTGGCCGAAGAATTTCCCGTTTTTCGGCTGCTCAAACAGCACCGGATACGTCCGGCCCACGCAGCCCTCCAAATAGCTCCTGTGCATTTCCTCCGCCACCGCCGCCGCCCGGTGGGCCCGCTCCTCCTTGACAGCCTTGGGTACCTGTTCCATCTTGGCCGCCGGAGTGCCGGGACGGATGGAGTAGGGGAAAATGTGCATCTGGGCAAAGCGGCACTTCCGGATGAAGTCTAAGGTCTGAGCGAACTCCTCCTCCGTTTCCTCCGGGAAGCCGGTGATGAGGTCCGTGGTAACGGCGGGGCGGTCAAACCAGCGGTTCAGCAGCTCCACGGATTCCAGATACCGGGCGGTATCGTACTTCCGGTTCATCCGCTTCAAGGTGGCATCGCACCCGCTCTGCATGGACAGGTGGAACTGGGGGCACAGGTTCGGCAGAGCCGCCGCCCGGCGGCAGAAGTCCTCCGTCACAGTGCGGGGCTCCAGACTGCCCAGCCGCAGGCGCACCTCCGGCGCCGCGGCGGACAGGGCCTCCAGCAGGTCGATAAGGCTCTGGCCGTTTTTGAAGTCATGGCCCCAGGAGGAGATTTCGATGCCTGTCAGCACGATCTCCCGGTAGCCCTCTGCTGCCAGCTGCCGCGTCTGCTCCACCGCCTGTTCCAGTGACAGGGAGCGTACCGGTCCCCGGGCGTAGGGAATAATGCAGTAGGTGCAGAAGTTTACGCAGCCGTCCTCGATTTTCAGCATGGCGCGGGTGCGGCCCTCCATGCCGCCGGCAGGCAGCATCTCAAACACCCGCCGCTCAAAGGACTTGTCAATGGCCTCCAGATTTTTCTTTCCGGCGGCAGCCTCCTCAAGCAGGGAAATGAACCCCTCCCGGTCACCGGTACCGGCGATGAGATCCACCCCCAGCTTCCGCACATCCTCCGGATGGGTCTGGGGATAGCAGCCGCACACTGCCACCACCGCCGCCGGATGCTGCTTCTGTACCCGGTGGATCACCTGCCGGGACTTCTGGTCGCTGACGGCGGTGACGGAGCAGGTATTCACCACATAGGCGTCGGCCTCGTCGGAAAATTCCACTACCTGATGTCCTTTTGCCCGGAGGGTCTGCTCCATAGCCTGCGTCTCATATTGATTCACCTTGCAGCCAAGGGTGTAAATGGCAACTTTCATAGGTTCTCCTTGCGTTTTCAGAATCGTTCTTATATAATGAATAATTACGCTATTGAAAGAGATTTCCGGGGGATTCCCGTGATTTCCCTCCCATTATACGTTTATTTTCGAAATAGGGCAAGAGGAGGATTTTTTATGATCTATCTGGACCACGCCGCCACCACGCCGGTCCCCAAGGCTGTGGCGGACGCCATGTACACCGTGCTGACAGAACAGTACGCCAACCCCAACGCACAATATCCCTTCGGACAGGAAATGCGCCGCAGCGTGGAGGATTGGCGGGCTGTGATCGCCAAAGCCGTAGACTGCGAAGCAAACCAGCTTTTCTTTACCTCCTGCGGCACCGAGGGTGACAACTGGGCCATCCGGGCCGCCTGCTGGCAGAACCGCCATGTGGGCCGCCACATCGTCACCACCGCCGTGGAGCACCACGCCGTCCTCAACTGCTGCCAGCAGCTGGAGCAGGAGGGCTGGGAGGTCACGACCATCCTGCCGGATCAAAACGGCGACATTTCCGCCGAATCCGTTCTGGCGGCGGTGCGGCCGGACACGGCGCTGGTGTCCGTGATGATGGTGAACAACGAGCTGGGCAGCATCTATCCCATTGCAGACATCGCCAAGGGTCTGAAGGCCGTCAACGAAAAAACCCTGCTCCACACCGACGCGGTTCAGGGCTTTTTGAAGGTCCCCTTCTCTGCCAAAGCTCTGGGAGCGGACTTCATCGCCATCTCCGGTCACAAGGTCGGCGCCCCCAAGGGCATCGGCGCTCTTTATATCGGCCCCCGGGTTCGGAATCCCCGGCCCTTGCTGTCCGGCGGCGGTCAGGAAATGGGCCTGCGCTCCGGTACGGAGGCCACTGCCCAGATCGCAGGCTTTGCCAAGGCGGTGGAGCTGCGTTGGGACCATTTGGAGGACAAACTGCATCACATGGCTGAGGTCAAGGCCTACGCCGTGGAAAAGCTGACGGCCATTCCGGACCTCCAGATCATCGGTAGCGGCAAGGCCCCCCATGTCCTGTCCGTTTCCATGGCGGGCTGGCCCAGCCAGAATGTGGTAAACGATCTTGGCAGTCAGGGGATCTGCGTCTCCGCCGGGTCCGCCTGTCACCAGGGCAAGTCCAGCCAGGTGGTGGCGGCGCTGCATCTGCCCAAGCGGGTGGCCGCCGGTGTCATCCGGCTGAGCTTCGGCCCGGAGACTACTTTTGCGGACATCGACGCCTGCGCGGAGGCTCTCCGGAATCATCACAATCACCGGATGCCCATGCTATAAAGCTATAAAATATCAAGGGGGAGCAGACTCCCCCTTGAGAATTCCTCACACGGTTCACTGCTATGCAGAAGGTGAATTGCCGCAAAGCTGCAAGAGACGCCCCTCTGGAGAGCTCGCTACGCTCGCACACTTGTGAACCGCAAAGTATGTTTTGTCAGGTACACGCCCTGACAAAACATGGATTCCATTTATTATTCTGAATAAGGAATTTCATTTTATGAATTTCAGCTATCTTCGCCGGGAGCCCGGCTTCTACCGCCGGGTCTTTACACTGGCTCTGCCAGTGGTCCTTCAGAACCTCATCACCACCTCTCTTGGCTTCATGGACACCTTCATGGTGGGTCTGGTCGGTCAGGAGCAGATGTCCGCCGTCACCGTGGCCAATGTACCCATCTATATCATCCAGCTCATCGTTTTCGGTCTGCAAAGCGGCTCCCGCGTGCTCATCAGCCAGTTCTGGGGTCGGGGAGATCGGGAATCCATCAACCGGGTCATGGGCATCGGCTTCTTTGTGGCAGGAGGCATTTCCACCCTCTGCGCTCTGACCATGGGTCTGTTCCCCCGACAGGTGCTGATGCTCATTACCGACAATGCCCGTCTGGTGGAGTTGGGCACCTCCTACATCCGCATCGTGGGCTTCTCCTATATTCTCAACTCCCTCTCCTCCATTTACATCGGCATGCAGCAGAGCATTGAGAATCCCCGCTTCGGCATGACGATATTCGCCATTTCCACCGTCTGCAACACCGTAGGCAACTACATCCTGATCTTCGGCAAGCTGGGTCTGCCCGCACTGGGGATCACCGGCGCCGCCATCGCCACCTTCTCCTCCCGTGTGGTGGAATTTGTCATTTCCCTCGTCTACGCCCTGCACTGCAAGCAGATGCCTCTGTTGCCCGCCTGTATTCTCCGGCCCGGCAAGGCCACCTTCCGCAGCTTTGTGAAGTTCTCCACGCCGGTGCTGCTGAACGAGACTCTCTGGGGTACCGGCACCTCACTCTACACCGTCATCATGGGCCACATGGCGGGCAGCACAGACCTGATCTCCGCCTACACCGTGGCGGGCAACATCGACAAGATGGTGACGGTAGCCATCTTCGGCGTGGCAGCGGCAGCCGCCGTGATCGTCGGCAAGGAGGTGGGCATGGGCGGCAAAAACGCCTATCCCATTGGTCAGGCCCTGACCTTTGTGGCCTTTTGCACCGGCTTTGGTGTCGCAATAGCGGAGCAGCTGCTGTTCTGGCTCGTGCTGAAGCCCCACGTGCTGCCTCTGTTCTCCATGACCGCCGCCTCAGCGTCTCTCTGCGTGACCATGATGATCTGCTACTCCATCTCTGCCCCGCTCCACGCCTTTGCCACCACCGGCATCGTGGGCGTTCTCCGGGGAGGCGGCGATGTGCGGATTGCCATGCTGATCGACGTTCTCCCCCTGTGGTGCTTCACCCTGCCGCTGCTGGTGCTGCTGGGGCTGGTACTCCACGCTCCCATCGCCATCTTCTGCTTCATCATGGCCACGGAATCCGCTTTGAAGGTTCCCTTCGGCCTGCACCGGATCCGCAGCGGCAAGTGGATCCATGACGTGACCCAAGATCTGAACGCATAGGAGGGATCGTATGAAATCTCTGTTCCGCTGTCCTGTCTGCGGCGGTCCGCTGGACCGGGAGGAACGGGTCTACCGCTGCGCTGACCGACACAGCTATGACATTGCCAGGGAGGGCTACACCTACCTCCTGCCCCCCAACCAGAAGCACTCCGCCGCCCCGGGGGATGACAAGGCCATGGCCGCCGCCCGGCGGGCGTTCCTGTCCAAGGGGTATTACCGACCGCTTTTGAATACGCTTTGTAGTCGAATTGCGGTGCTTCCCGGCGAAAAACCGGTGATTCTGGACGCGGGCTGCGGCGAGGGCTACTACACCGGCGGCATCCGGCAGGCGCTGGCCGTGGCGGGAAAGCTGCCCCGCATGGCGGGCATCGACATCTCAAAGCCCATTCTCCGTCTGGCGGCCAAACAGGAAAAATATATCGAGTTCGCCGTGGCCTCCTGCTTCCATCTGCCCTTCGCCTCCGGTCTGGCGGACATTCTGCTGGACTGCTTTTCCCCGCTGGCTCTTGAGGAATTCCGCAGGGTGCTAAAGCCCGGCGGGCACTTTCTCTACGTTGTGCCGGGGGCCTATCACCTGTGGGAGCTGAAGCAGGTGCTCTACGACGCCCCCTATCTCAACGAGGAAAAGGAGACCCCCTATGAGGGCTTTGCCTACGAAACCATCGTCCCGGTGGATTTTCCCCTCCATCTGGACTGTCAAGAGGACATTCAGGCTCTGTTCCGCATGACGCCCTACTGCTGGAAAACGCCCCGGGCCGGGATGGAGCGGCTGGCGCAGCTGAGCGCGCTGGACTGTCAGGCCTCCTTCCGCGTTCACATATTCAGAAAGCTGTAAAAAACCGGAGCCGGTTCGTTGGAACCGGCTCCGGTTTTCTGTAAAGGTTTTTACCTTTTCGGGTCTTGAAAAGTCAGACTGTCTGTCCCGCCAGCCGCAGGCCCCGGCCAAAGTCCTGAAACGCCCGGGTGATGAGCCCCTGTCCCAGTGTGTTGGGGTGGGTGCCATCGGCACAGAGGGTCTGCTCCAGATGGCCGTAGTCCAAAAAGGCTCCACGGACATCCACCAGCGGCACATTTTCCTCCCGGGCCAAACGCTCCACCGCACGGG
>ERZ827512.2011-NODE-2011-length-17740-cov-9.568900_pt1 | contig 17740 bp, 14 predicted proteins | sample MGYA00519916_ERZ827512 | MGnify/ENA primary metagenome ERZ827512 (study PRJEB31778, sample SAMEA3449335) | human gut metagenome | biome: human gut; feature: human-associated habitat; material: faeces | place: United Kingdom | collected 2010/2012 ... | reverse complement strand
TGTGTGTACTCTCGCAATGCTTTCAGCTTTTATCATGTTTGGTTCCTCTTTAATACTTTTCTTTTGATTATTTTTTATTATAATACTACAATATTTTTTTACTTTCAAGAACTTTTTATCATTTTACAAATAAAGTTCCACAAATTTTTTATGTATTCTTTTAATTTTAAAATCTAATTTTCTTTTATCTCCCAGATACTGCAAAAGACAAGTTACCTAAACACTTTCATAAACAGCTTTTCATTTTCAACATTTCATTATTCTATTCTTGTAAAATATATTCGTCTTTTACTAAGCATAGGGCTGTTTTGTTGACTTTTCTACCTAGCGCTTGTTCTAGTGCTGTTTTATATATTTCTAATTGCACTTTATATTTGTCAAGTATTTTTTCTTTTGCATTTGGTTCATTTGAAATGTAATCTGTTTTAAAATCAATTAATATCAAATTATCGTTTTTATCAATATAATATAAGTCTATAATACCTTGTACTAAAATGTTTTTCTTTGAATTTTCCGCTTCGCTTACAACATCTTTTGCTGGTATGTTTATATAAAATGGTTGCTCTTTGTGTACTTCTTTTGCTTGTCTTAATTCTTCAAATAATTGTGATTTTGTATATTGATAAATTAAATTTACATCAATTGCATCTGCTTCATTTTGTGTAATTATTTCTTTTTCAACTAAGTTAAGTATCATATTTTGAATATCTTTTAACTCATAGTCTTTTTTCTCATCTAATCTTTGAATACATAAGTGTACTAAGGTACCTTTTTCTGCACTTGATATTTTCTTATCTTCTTGCATGAATTTTGGTGTATATGATTTTTTGTATTCTACTTCTTCGCTTTCTATTCCTTTTAACATTTCTTCTAATTTAATTTTCTCTTGCTTAATTTTTGTAACAGATGATTTAGTAGGAAGTGTTGTGTCTACAATATAGTCATATTTCCATTCTATTAATTCTTTTAATGCTTGTTCAGATTTTTTATTTTCTTCTTCTGATTTATTTTTTAATATTTGCTCTATCTTTTCTTTTAAATCAATTTGCTCAACTACTTCTTCTTTTGCTAAAGCTTTTAACAAGTCTTTTTTATTACTAACATTTAAAGTTATAATATCACTTAATTTGTACGATTCTCCTTTTAGTGTAATTGTTCTTCCTTGATTAAACAAATACACATACATAATCCAGTCTAAGTATGAATTGGCTTTTTTCATAAGTTTAGCATCTAGCTTTATGTTTTCACTTTCATACATTTCAAGTATCTTATTTTTATCTTGCACATATTTAGTAAGGTCCTTACTTCTTCCTGTAATATATAGCTTTTCTTTTGCTCTTGTTAATGCAACATACAAAATTCTTTGTTCTTCTGAAAGTGTTTCTTGCTTCATTTTTAATTTAATTGCATCTTTAGCTATGCTAGAGTACTTAATTTTTCTAGTTGTATCCATAATTGTTGGACCAAAGCCGATATCTTGATGTAATAAAATATTGTCATTTAAATCTTGCATATTAAACTTTTTATGAGAGTTACACAAAAACACAACTGGAAATTCTAGCCCTTTACTTTTGTGAATACTCATGATTCTAATTACATCTTCATTTTCTCCAATAAGTTTTGCTGAAGCTAAATCTCCATTTTGTTTTTTTAGTTTATCTATAAATTGTATAAAATTGAATAGACCTTTAAAACTTGCTTTTTCATATTGTTTAGCTTTTTCAAATAATGTTTTAAGGTTTGCTTGTCTCATTGCTCCATTTGGAAGTAGTCCAACATATTGGTAATATCCTGTATCTAAATATATTTGCCATATAAATTCATCCAAAGGCATATATTGTGATATGCTTTTCCACTTTTCAAGCTTTTCTAAAAAGCTTTCTATTTTGTTTTTTAAATCTCCATCACATATTAGCCTTGTTTTTATTAGAGCTTCATAAAAATTACAATTTCTATCTGTTAATCTTATTGTAATTAAATCATTATCTGTAAAATTGCAAATTGCTGACCTTAATACTACTACAAGTGGAATATCTTGTAATGGGTTATCAATAATTTTTAATACTGATAATATTGTTTGTATTTCTACTGTATCTAAATATGTACCTGATGTGTCACTAAATACTGGTAGCTCTAAATCAGATATTTCTTTTTCATATATTGGAGATAAATTTGATGTTGCTCTTAGTAAAATTACAATATCTTTTGGCCTAATTTTTCTATAGCCTTGTTTTTTGTCAAATACCATATAATCACTATTTAATAGTTCTTGTATTTTGTTTGCTACAAACTTAGCCTCTAATACATCATCTTCAACTCTTTCTTGTTCCTCTTCGTCTTCTTCACCTTCAAAAGCTGTAATCGATTCATCTTCTTTTAAGTCTATAATATCTAACTCAGCAATACCTGCATAATTTTTTATTTCTTCTGGTTCTGGATAATTTGCTCCGTAGTTTAAGTATTCATTTTCGTTGTAATTTATATCTCCTAGTTCTTTGCTCATTATTGATTCAAATACTAGGTTAGTAATATTTAATATGTTTTGCCTACTTCTAAAATTACGAAATAGCTGTATTTTTAAATTATCTTCTTGCGTCTTTTCTTCTTTATTTTTGTATTCATCATATTTTTGTAAAAATAGCTCTGGCCTTGCTTGTCTAAATTTATATATACTTTGTTTAACATCTCCTACCATAAAAATGTTGTTACCTTTGGAAATGCTTGTTAATATAGCTTCTTGTACTAAGTTACTATCTTGATACTCGTCAATTGCAATTTCTTCAAATTTTTCTTTATATTTTTTCGCAACTTCTGTTGGGTTATTATTCTCATCTAATAATATTTTTAATGCAAAGTGTTCTATATCATTAAAATCAATACAATTTTTTTCTTTCTTTTTTTCTGCAAAATTTTTAGTAAACTCTGTTACTAAATTCGCAAGTTTTTCTAGTATTGGAGTAATAATTCTCAAATCTTTTACTGCTTGTTCTTGCGAACAGCTTAATAGTTTTGCTGTTTTTTCTTTGATGTGTTTTTTTACTTTATTTCTTATTTCTTTTGAATCTTCTTTCAAGTCATTTGTTACTTTTTTGTCAACTGGCCAATTACTAAAGTTGAAATTTAATAATTTTATATATAGCTCATCCCATGAGTTATAATTTTGTAAATCTTTAAGAATTATTAAGTCCTCACATATTTTTTGATAAAATTTTGTCATTTCAGGGTATAAAGCCATTTTATATTTAACTGTTTCAAGTTGCATAATACTCTCTTGTATATCATCTTCTACTTTTTGAATTATAAGTTTTCCCCATACTGTTTTGGATATATCTTTATCTTCTATTTTTAATAATTCTAATTTTTCTTGTAACCATTTTATTGGAAATGGACTACTTTGTATAAATTTATATATTTTTAATACTAATTCTTGTAAAGCTTCATCTCCACGATAATTTGTATAATTTTCTAGAAGTTCTATAAAGTCTTTATCATTTTCAGTATATTTTTGCTCAAATAAATCATCTAATACTTCTTGTTTAAGAAGATCTATTTCAGCTGTATCTGCAATTTTAAAATTGCTTGGTAAATCAATTTCATAAAAATGATTATGAATAACGTCTAAGCAAAAAGAGTGTATTGTGCATATACTTGCTTTATTTAAAAGTATTATTTGTCTTTGTAAATGAACATTTTCAGGGTTCTCCTCTAGCTTTTTGTATATTGCCTCTAATATTCTTTCACGCATTTCACTAGCTGCAGCATTTGTAAATGTTACAACTAATATTTTGTCAATATCCATTTGTTCATCAATTATTTTGTGAATAATACGTTCTACAAGCACAGCAGTTTTACCACTACCTGCTGCAGCGGCTACTAATATGTTTGAATTTTTTTCTTGTATTGCTTGTAATTGTTCGTTAGTCCATTTAACTTCTGACACTTTTTTCACTCCTTTTTGCATGTTTATTATATATTAAATATTTGAGTTTTTCAATAGATGATTTGCATGCAAAAAACCTACAAATAATTTTGTAGGCTTCTATTTTTATCTATTAACTTTTTTACATTTCACCTGCAGTATCAGTATCTCTAATTTCAGCACTTGACGTATTTTCAGCCGTTGAACATTTCCCTATAAGAATCATTTGTCTAGTTCCTATTGTATCACTTACGATATTGTCAGTATTTCCTCTTATATTAGCTGATAACGCTGTTGAGCTATAATTTGCACCTCTGTATACACTATTTCCATCTTTTCCGTAATATTCCTTTTCTACATATTCTGAGACATTTCCTGCTATATCATATATATTATTTACTTTATATGCTTCATTTGAACCTGTATTAATTACATCTGTTCCCTTATGTCCACTTGTGTTATATGCATTTGAACTATTTGTTTTATTTATCCATCTTATCATTGCATCCCATTGACGTCCTGCTACAATTCCTAATGTGTAACTTTCTGACTTATCATTACTAGAATCAGGTTGAGTAATCATTTTTAGTTTTTGTATTTTTACATTATTCTCATCTAAATATGACATTTGAACCATACCATCAGCCATATCTGTATCGCTTATGATACTCATGTTTATGTTAGTGTATGGAGTTTTATTTTTTTTAGTTTCTAGCTTTTTATTTGTTGAATCATAGCTTGCCTCATATCTACCTATATAAAAGCCTCCATAATTTTCTATACTTGTCTTTTCTGTGTTTGCTTCTGTTTCTCCTCTATTTATTTTATTAGAAGTAGCTACTTTTACTATGCCTGTCTCATTTTTAGAAAGCATTGATTGCTTTAAATAAACCCCAGTACAATATGCTCCATCTCTTTCTTCATCTGTTGTTGCCTGTTCTTTAACTTTTTCTCCATTCCACGAAGTTATTACATACTCATTTATATTACTAACAGGAACCCATACGAATTCGTTTCCATCTGAATCCTTTATTACTAATCCCTTTGATATTGTTTTTTCATTTTCATTTTCTGATACTTTGTACCCTTCTGGTATAACAGCTATATTACTTTCACTATCTTTATATTTAGTATTTTCTTTTACTGTTCCATCATCATTTTTACTTGCACTATCATATGATTTCAATTTTGATAAAGGTCCTGTTCTTTCATTTACTAATCCATTTAATGTATCTAAACTCCCTACATCTTTTTTAGTTGCTTCATTCATTTTATCCTGTGTACTACTTGCTCTTTTTATTATGCCATTATCACTAAAAACAGCATTTATGCTAACTCCTGCCAATATTAACAACACCACAATCGTTATTACTAGTGCTATTAGGGTTATTCCCTCTTTTTTTCTGTAGTTTTTCATTTTTTTCTCCTTAGTTATTATTTTATATTTATCCTCTCTTTTATAATACCATAAATTAAATTATTTTTTCAATAGTTTTATTTTTTTTTAACAATATTTTTCTTTTCCTATGTAATAAAATAAGCAAGAACAATTTTTAGTTTTGTCCTCGCTTATTCTGTTTTACAATACATTTATACCAAGTATTAAGGTATAGTACTATTGTCATTGGAAACACTAATATTACCTTGTTATTATAATTAATTGCATTTCTAATATTGCAATGTAGAATAGACAAAAAAGCTCTAGTCATTCCACAATTCCAACATTCTTTTCCAAATATTAATTTGTATATACATAAATTTTCTAGTATCCCACTGTTTACTGGAATTGCATATAGAACTGATAATATTGTTGCGTTAATTATAATAAATAAAATAATCTTAGTTATTTGTGATTGGGTTTCCATCTTTATCTTTGAAGCTTCCTGTTATAATCATTATAAGATCTACTAAAGTCCAAATTCCGCATCCACCTACTGTAATTAATTGTAATATTCCTGTTCCAATTTTTCCAGCATAAAATCTGTGAACTCCTAATCCTCCAAGAAATATACATAGTAATAATGTTGTTAACCAATCTTTTTCACTTTTCATTTGCACATCCTCCTTATTTTTTTATAAGGGTATTGTATATTTTTTTTCGAATATTGTAAATACTTTTTTTAAAACTTTTTATTTTATATAAAGCTCTGGATTTAATTGCTCATTATTTTTTAAAATTTCAAAATGAAGATGTGATTCTTCTGACACTTCAAAAGCTGCAGTATTTCCAACTGTTCCAATGCTTTGCCCTTGTTTAACTTTTTCACCTTCTACAACAAATTCAGTTGATAAAAGATTTGAATATACAGTTTTATAACCATTTGTATGTTCTATAATAACTGTTAAGCCATAACGAGGATCATTTTTTATTGACTTTACAGTTCCATCTGCAGATGCTTTTACAACAGTTGTTTTATCAGCAGAAATATCAATTCCATTATGGGTTGCCCATACATCTAAAGTACTAGAATATACCAATTTATTATCTGCAAATTCCTTCATTATTGAGCCTGATACTGGCATTTTAAATTCAGGATCTTTAACTTCTTCTTTTTTAGTTTCGGTTTTAGTTTCATTACTCTTTGTTGTTTCACTCTTGATGGTATTTTCTTCTTGTTTTGTATCTTCTTCAATTATACTTGTATTTACTGCAATTTTACCTGAATTTTCCATATCATCTTTTGCTTCATCAACTGTTTTACCATAAGATGTACTTGTTTCTTCTATTGCAGTAATTGTTCCTAATGAATTTGTATTTATTTTACTAAGCTCATTAGTTTTATTTAGTGTATTTCCATAAACAAAAAAAGTTATAACAAAAGCTATTACTGCTAAAGCCAAAATTGTTCCTGCAATATATAATATTTTTTTAGTATCTATTCCCTCTGTAAACCTTCCTCTATAGTTTCTTCTCATAATAATTCCTCCTTAATTTTTCTTTAGTATAATTATTTACAAGTTTGAGAAATTTATACAAAAATGTTAAATATCTTGAACTTTTACGCCTGAATAAAAATGGCAAATTATTTCTTCATAATTCTTTCCTTGTTTTGCCAGGCTATCTGCACCAGTTTGGCTCATTCCAACCCCATGTCCATAGCCTGTCACTTCAAATATAATGTTATCTTTTTCAATTGTTACTTTGAAATTTGCTGATCTTAAACCAAGTAAATTTCTAACTTCTACTCCTGATAATTCTATGTTTCCTATTTGAATTGTTTTAACTCTGTTACCTTCTGTATATTCTTTTATTTTTATACAATCTTCTTTAGAAAAGTCTATTTTAAAATTACTATGGGCTTTTTTTATTTTTTCCTCAAATTCTTTTTTAGTAAATGTTACTTTTGATGAATACTGACTATATGCATCTTCTCCAGATGTTTCAACTGATTTTAAATATGGGTATCCGCTTCCTCCCCATACATTTAATGGAGCCTCTGTATAGCCACCACTATTTGAATGAAAAAAAGCATTTATTGGCTTACCATTGTATGTAATCATTTTTCCTTTTGTTTCATTTACTGCATTTACAATTTTATTCCAATATTCAGTTCTATTTTCTGCTTTCCATCTTTCTAATCTTTTTTCTTTTGAAATCCATGCCTGGCAACATGTTGATGAATCACATATATTAGCAGCACCATGTTTCTTGCCACCATTTATAATTTTATATAAAGTATATGTTCTAGCCACAACAGCCTGAGCCTTTAGTGCTTCTTTTTCAAAGTTTGCAGGCATTTCACTACTTACTACTCCATATAAATATTCATCTAACCCTAGTTCTTCTACTTTATTGGTTGATGTATGTAATAGCTTTACAGTGTTGTATTGCTTATAATCATAATCTGCCACTATTTGCTGTTCTTCTTTGTTTTCTGTATTATTAGAAATTGCAGGTTTTGCTTTACTAGTAAATATTATTGGAATAGAAAAACACAGTATCAAAAATATTAGAATATATGCTAAATATCTTTTCAATTTGCTCTCCTTTTCTATGAGCAATTTATTCAACTTTTACAGCAATAGTAATATAATACTTTTCGCAGGGATGGAACGGAGAAAATTTTTCATATTACTATTGCTAAGTCAGTTTAATTAAATTGCTAATTTTACCCTCATATTTTCTAATACTCGTTTTTCTATACGTGAAACCTGCACTTGAGTAATACCCATAATCTTAGCAATTTCAGTCTGTGTTTTTCCTTTATAATATCTCAAAAAAATTATTTGTTTTTCATTGTCTTTCAAATTATTAATAGCCTGTTGAATACAAAGTTTATTTGTTAAAACATTTGCCTCATCAATATGATTTGACATTTTATCTAATAAGCTTAATCCATCACTTTCCTCATCACCTTGTTGCTCATCTATTGAATATACAGGTTGAAAAGCCTCTAATGATAATGCGACTTCTTCTTTAGTCGTTCCAAGCATTTTAGCCAATTCTTCAATCTTAATTTCTTGACCTGTTTTTCTATAATATTCATTCTTGGTTTCTAATGCTTTTATTGCAAGTTCTTTTAAACTTCTACTAATTCTTATAGGTCCATTATCTCTAATGTATCTTTTAACTTCGCCTAAAATATATGGAACAGCATAAGTAGATAATCGCACATCAAAATTGCTATCAAATCTTTTTATACATTTTATAAAACCCATTGCACCTATTTGGTATAAGTCTTCCAACTCATAACCTCTATCTTGAAAACGTTTAACAATGTTCCAAATAAGTCCTTTATTAGATTCTACTAAATATTGCATTGCTTTTTTATCACCTTGCTGTGCTTTTACAATGTCTTCTATTTTATTTTCAAATTCCTCTTGCATAAAAAAATGCCTCCTATCTTAATTGATTAGAGCATTTTTTTCTTCTTCTATTATTTCGTTTTCTTCTTTTTTTATTCTTTTTTTCATTACTACTTTTGTTCCAATTCCAACTACTGAATGAATTTCTATTTCATCCATAAAACTCTCCATTATAGTAAAGCCCATTCCAGACCTTTCTAAGTTTCCTTTTGTTGTATATAAAGGTTTTCTTGCAAGTTCTACATCTTCAATTCCTTTTCCATTATCAGAAATTTCTATTTCAAGTACATTGTCTAGTAATGTAGCTCTTAATTTTACTATTCCTTCTGTATCTTCATAAGCATGGACTATGCAATTTGTTACCGCTTCTGATACAGCAGTTTTTATATCTGCCAACTCTTCAATTGTTGGATCTAGTTGTGCAGCAAATGCTGCAACTGTAATACGAGCAAAAGCTTCATTTCTTGATTTACTTATAAATTGAAGCTCCATTTCATTATCATATCTACTTTTCATTTTGTACCCCCTTAACTTACTTTACTATTTTGAATAATTGGAATTATTCTAGTAATTCCACTCATTTCCAACACTTTTTCAATTGACTTACTTGTATTTTTTATTTCTGTAATTCCTCCAAGCATTTTAGCTAATTTGTATCTTCCTATCAAAAGCCCTATTCCTGCGCTGTCCATAAAAGAAACCCTACTAAAATCAAACACAACTTTTCTAGGCATAAATCTCGTAATTTCATTATCCATTTTCCTCCTTATTATTTCTGTAGTATGATGGTCTATTTCATCTGTAATTTGAATGTATAAGCAATTATCTAGTTCATCAAATTCACTTGTCATATGTGTACCTCCTTTAATTGTTTTGCTTGTCCTATTATACATTTTTTTCCAGTTTATTACTAGAGCAAAAGCTAGGAAGTTTTGTCGAATTTTGGTAAGTTTTCGACATTTTTTTCTTTAGGAATTTATTGATTTTCTAGAATATTTTTGTTGATTTTATGATAAAATAATGATAAAATATTATTATAATTTTAGGAGGATTTAATTATGATAAATATAAGACCTGTTTCAGATTTAAGAAACAAATATCCAGAAATTGAGGAACTAGTATTAAAAGAAGATGAAGCTGTTTATCTAACAAAAAACGGTTATGGTTCTATGGTTGTAATGAGTTTACAAAAGTATTCAAAACTTATAAGTGATGTAGAGTACAATGAATATATTGAAAGTGCACTTGATGAAGCTGATGCTATAGCAGAAAATAAAGATACTCAATATCTCACACATGAAGAAGTTTTTGATACACTAAGGAGGAAACTAAGTGAGTAAAAAATATAAAGTAATATATTTGCCATTATTTTATAAAGATTTAGGAAATATTGTTAATTATATAGCTTATGATTTAAATAACGTTTCTGCTGCTCAAAACTTGCTTGATGAGATTCAAACTGTCATAGAAACTAGGACTCTTTGTCCAACTTCCTATGAGAAATACTATTCAAATAGAAAAAGAAAGAATACATACTATAGAATTTATGTAAAAAATTACGTCATTTTTTATGTTGTTCATAATGATATTATGGAAGTAAGAAGAATTTTATATAATAAAAGGAATTTAGATACTTTAATCAACTAAAAAAATTCCCAGTCAAACTGGGAATTTTTTATTATAAACTTTTAATTCTTTCTTCAACTTTTTCTAGCATTTCTTTGTATTTAGCAAGTTTTGCTTTTTCTTCATTTATTTTTGCTTCTGGTGCTTTGTTTACAAAGCCAGGATTTGAAAGCATTTTTTCTCCTCTTGCAACTTCAGAAAGTAGTTTTTCTCTTTCACCTTGTAGTCTTTGTTTTTCTGCTTCTAAATCAACCAATTCTTCAAATGGTATATATACTTCTATTCCATCTGCTAAAACTGACATTGCATTTTGAGGTATATTTTCTTTGTTTTCTTGTATATCTATTTCATTTGCAAATCCTAATTTTTGTATCATTGCACTTGATTCTTTTAACATATTATTTGCTGTTTTTGTTACAAATATCAACTTAGATTTTTTACTTGGATGAACATTTAAGTTTGTACGTAAATTTCTAATTCCAACTATTATTGTTTTTAATTTTTCTATTTGCTCCTCTTCTTTTTCAAATGATAAGCTTTCTGTATATTCTGGCCATTTTGAAATCATTATGCTTTCATCATTATGATATAGTTGCATATATATTTTTTCTGTTACAAATGGCATTACTGGATGTAATAATTTTAATGAATCTTTTAATACTTTGTTTAAAGTATATTGTGCAGCAAATTTTGTTGTGCAATTTTCATCATATAAACGAGATTTTACCATTTCAATATACCAGTCACAGAATTCATTCCAAATAAAGTCATATACTTTTTGTGTTGCAATTCCAAGCTCAAAGTTTTCTAGGTTGTTAGTTACTTCTTTAACTAATTTATTTAATTTAGATAAAATCCATTTATCTTCATAACATAAGTTTTCTGGCAATCTATCTTCTGCCAATTTTGAACCATCTTTTGGCATATTGCTTAAAACAAATTTTGATGCATTCCATAACTTGTTTGCAAAGTTTGATGCTGATTCTAATTTTTCAGGCATATATCTAATATCATTTCCTGGTGATATTCCTAAAACTAGTGAAAATCTTAAAGCATCTGTACCATATTTTGCAATAATTTCTAATGGATCAATTCCATTACCTAAACTCTTAGACATTTTTCTTCCTAAGCTATCACGTACTATTCCATGAATAAATACTTTGTTAAATGGTACTTGACCTGTATGTTCTAGTGCTGAGAATATCATTCTTGCTACCCAGAAGAATATTATATCATAACCTGTAACTAATGTACTTGTTGGGTAGAAGTATTTATAGTCTTCAGTTTGTTCTGGCCAACCTAATGTTGAAAATGGCCATAATGCAGAGCTAAACCATGTATCTAATGTATCTTCATCTTGTTTTAAATTTGTACTTCCACATTTTGTGCATTTATGTGGCTCTTCTTTTGATACTATAACTTCTCCACATTCTTGACAATAATATGCTGGTATTCTGTGACCCCACCATAATTGTCTTGAAATACACCAATCTTGAATATTTTCCATCCAGTTGTAATAAATCTTATCAAATCTTTCAGGTACAAATTCTACTTTACCTGTTCTAACTGCTTCAATAGCTGGTTTAGCCAAAGGTTCCATTTTTACAAACCATTGCTCTGAAATATGTGGTTCAATTGTATGGTGGCAACGATAGCATTTTCCTACATTGTGAGTATAGTCTTCTATTTTTACTAAGTATCCTTCTTTTTGTAATCTTTCAACTATTTTTTCTCTTGCTTCATACATATCCATACCTTTATATTCAGGTACCAAATTGTTCATTTTAAATTCTTCATCAAATACAGGTATAATTTCTAAGTTATGTTTTAATGCTGCTTGATAATCATTTGGATCATGTGCAGGTGTAAGTTTTACAGCACCTGTTCCAAATTCTTTTTCTACGAACTCGTCTGCTATAATAGGAATTTCCTTATTCATAATTGGTAATATTACAGTTTTTCCTACTAAGTCTTTATATCTTTCATCATCTGGATGTACTGCAACACCAGTATCTCCTAGCATTGTTTCTGGTCTTGTAGTTGCTACTATAACAAATTTACCTTCTTCTCCTTTTACTGGATACTTAACATGCCATAAATGTGTTGGTTCTTCTTCATATTCTACTTCTGCATCTGAAATTGAAGTATTGCAATATGGGCACCAATTTATCATTCTTTTTCCCTTATAAATTAGTCCTTTATTATATAAATCAACAAACACATCTTTTACAGCATTAGATAGTCCTTCGTCCATTGTAAATCTTTCTCTAGACCAATCACAAGAACAACCTAATTTTTTAAGCTGATTTAATATAGTTCCACCATATTCTTCTTTCCATTCCCATGCTCTTTTTAAGAAACCATCTCTACCTAGATCTTCTTTTGTAATCCCTTCAGCTTTTAGTTTTTCAACTATTTTAGCTTCTGTTGCAATTGAAGCATGGTCTGTTCCTGGAACCCATAAAGTATTAAAACCTTGCATTCTTTTATATCTAATTAAAATATCTTGCAAAGTCTCATCAAGAGCATGACCCATGTGTAATTTACCAGTAATATTTGGTGGTGGAATTACTATTGTATATGGCTTTTTAGTTTTGTCATCAGATGGTTTAAAATAACCCTTTTCATTCCAATTTTTATAAATTTCCTCTTCAAAAGTTTGTGGTTCAAACTTTCCTTCTAATTCGTGCATTTCACATTCCTCCTTAATGTCAGTTTGGGGACGTTTCTTTAACTGACATTTTTGTCAGTCCAGGGACACATCTTACAAATTTCACACTTTTATATTTAAAGATGTGTCCCCCAGGTGACACTTTTGTCAGTTAAAGAAACGTCCCCGAACTGACAAACAAAAATCCTCGCCCTGAAATAAGGGCGAGGTATTATTCTCACGGTACCACCTTAATTTAACAATTTTATTGTTAATCTTAGTTACTTTTAACGCAAGTTATACGGATAAATTTACTGCCATTTCAATTTATCGGCTCCAAAGCTACCTTCAGTTTTCTATTCTATCAGAAGCTTTCAGCCGATGACCTCTGTTCTCTTTATAGCTAGTTAAAACTTACTCCTCTTTTTCTTTGCCTTTAAAACTATAATTTATGTTACCACATTTTGGTATTTATTTCAATAGTTTTTATAAAATTATATGTATGTTAATACAAAATTTGTCGTTTTTTCTTTACTTATTTTTTTTTGAATGTTATACTTTATTTAGATGTTTTTACTAAAGAGAGGTGATATTATGTTAGAAGCACAAAGTGATAATGCAGATGTTGTAAATAATGCGACTGTTTATGCTGTTAAAATTTTAAATGAAGTTAAAGCTAGTTATTCTGCTTTTGCTGAAAGAGATTTTGGATCTTGTGATGAATTGACTGATGATATTTTAACTAGCAATTCTGAATCTAAACAAGAGAATATTGTTAATGTTTCTAATGTATTAAAACCTGAAAATAATGATGTTACTGAATCAAATTGTTTGGCTTTGGTTGTTCGTAAAGATTATAATTTGACTATTGTTAAAAATGTTTTTACCACAACTGGAAGGTTATCTTGGAAGATTGCATTAATTACAGCTATTATAAATGTTTTGAATATGTTATTTTAAAAGCGAAAATAAGTAAGTTTTACCTATTTTCGCTTTTATTATTGTTCATCTTTTTGTGCCGAAAAATATGCTATTATTTTTTTTATTAATTTTATTATTTTATTATCTGAAATGACTGTAAGTGTATTGCTATCTCTTTTTTTGCAAATTTGTATTTTCTTTTTTTCATATTTGCTTATTAGTTCTTCTAATTTTATGTCATAAAAACTTCCAAATAAAAATCTTTCCTGTGTACTTACTCCCATTACGTTTCTGTAACATACTGCCTTGTCCATGTAATATTCTACTTCTTGGCAAGTTGTAAGTTTCGGTAATATTTTTTCAAAATATGTGCTGAATATTTTGTTTTGTGTGTCTATATACATTGCAGTAATTTCTTCCTGATATATTTTAATTTTTTCTTGGTTTGTTTCTGTATTTAATTTATTGTTTATATCAACTATTATATCAAATTGATTTATAATCCTTTTTGTGTTTGCTTCAAATGTATTTAATAATTCATCTTCTAATTTATTACCTTTATATAATATTCCTATTACTAATATATCTTCTCCCATAAGATATGCAATTTGCTCAATTAAACTTGTTAAAAAAGGATAATAATTTGGACTAATTGTTTTTAGTCTAACTCCATATTTTTCTATTATTTCAACTTCATTTTTTACAGTTTTAGCTGATATATATTGTACTATTGCTTCGTTTATTCCTAATCCAAATACTGAGAATTTCCCAAAATTACATAAACCTATTTTGTTAAGTTTTCCATTTTTGTTTCTACTGTCTTGTAGATAGTGAATACATTCATGAATTATTTGTTCATTTATTGTAGTTAAATCAATGTTTTCATCAATGTATATACTATTATTTTCATATATGTAATTTACTTTTGATATTGGTTTGGTTATTTGGGCTGTATACATATTACAGTTTATTAGTTGTGCTAAGATATTGTTATATTGCTCGTATATTGCAGGAAAAGCTTTTGTTAATGCTTCTGTTACATTAAATGCTATTAGCCTTACAAATTCTGGATCGATTTTAGCAGTTTGTTCAATTCCAATATTTTGCAATTTCTTTTGTAAATTCATTTTCGCCTTTTTCTCCATTTTTTCTTTATTATATTATAGTTATTTTATTTATTCAAGAGAAAAAAATAAAAGTAGAATAAAAATTCTACTTTATAATTGTATATAAGTCTGAAAATCTTTCTAAGTATTTATTACATATTTCTTCATATGATAGGTCTTTTTCTTCTTCTATAACTGGTTGCTCAGTTTCTATTGATTGTTCTTCATCATTTTGCTTTATTATACTAATGCTTGGAGTAATGCTATATATTTGCTTTTTGCTTTCATATGTTTCTTTTTGTTCAAATTGTTCATAAATTTTTGTAGTTTTTACTATGTTATTTTCAAATATATATTCTATAATTTTATTATAATCTAAATTACTTTTTAAAACTAATTTTTCTTGTTCGACTGTTTTTTCGTCTTTTATTGAAGTAGTATTTTGATTATCAAAATTTGGTCTATATTTTATTATTAATATTGTTGCAGTAATTCCTACAGCAACTAATATTATTACTGCTATTATAATAATAAGCCATTTTTTATCAATACCTTTTTTCTCTTCACTGTGTTTTCCCACTTAGAAAAACCTCCCTATTTTTTAAAAATTGAGGCGGATATTAAATCCGCCTTTTTATTAGTGTTTTATTCATTTATAAAGTATTCAATTAAAACATCATCTCGTAAGCTTGATAAGTTAAGTTTATTTAAGTCTATATAATATTTACTATTCTCTGTTACAATAGCTGCTTGAACTTTATCTGCTGAAATTGCTGTTCCATTTACTTTTATCACAACTTTGTTTGTTTTGTTTAAATCTACATTGCTTAATTCAATTCTTCCTGATACTGATTGTTTCTCTTCAGTTTTTATAGCAATTTCATCTACTATCTCATTGAAAATTGTATTTAAACTACTTGCTTGATCTGTTGTTCTATATTTTCCATAGTCTGTAGCAATTTGTTTTAATATTTCAATATCAGCATCAAAGCCTACTGTATATACAGTTGTATTTGGTACAGCTTTTAATTTGTCTGCTTCGTCTTTAATTGTTTTGTCTACTTCAGCTGGTTCTCCATCACTTACGAAAATTACTATATTTCTATTATCTGGTCTTTCTTTAGTTAGTTTAGTTATTTCCTCTGTAGTCATTGCAAGTGGTCTTGAGTACCATGTTCCACCGGTTGCGTCTAACCTGTTTACTTTAGCTTTTAAATCACTTTTAGATTGAGAATTAGATGCTTCTCCAACTACATCAGGCCATCCATTGAATTTTATTACTTCAATTATTGAACTATCTGTAGTTGCTTGATCTGGTAATTTAACACTATCAATAAATTTATTTATTACTGTTTTAGCAATATCAATCTTCTTGTCTTTCTTTAACCATGTATCTCCTCTTTTGCCACATCCTGCATCTCTATGTTCTTTCTCTGTTGTGTGATCTGTGCATACTGGTCTGTCATTCATACTAAATGATATATCCATAACAAGAATTACATTAGTGTTAAGTACCTGTACTTGTTCTGCTTTTGCCTTTAATGCTACTGTTTTTTCAACATTATTTTCAACTTTATTAGTTTCTGTATTATCATATTTAGCTGTGTTTGATATTGGGGTTCCAATTGCTCCTGTTAGCTTAATTGTGATTGTTACTTCTGCTGTTCCTCGAGCTGGTACATTTAATACTATTCCGTCTTTTAAATCTTGGACTGTTAATGTTTCTGTATGACCTGTTGCTGTGATGTTTGTAACATTTCCTTGTGGTAATTCTTCATCTTTAATTGTAACATTTCCTGCTAAATATCCTGCATTACTTGCAGTTATCTTATATGTTACTGTAGAACCTGCTTCTACTATTGCATTATCATTTAATTTTGTGCTATCTTGCCATATTGTTTTTTTAGCTTTTATATCAGGTTTTACATAGTAAACTTTAATAACATTTCCTGATTCTTTGATTGTATATGGAAGTGATGTTGATTTTTGCTCATCTTTTATCCATACACCATCACTATAATCGTTTACTGAATTTATTTGTTGTCCGTATTTTGCAGTACCAGAATCTTCTTTTAATGGTACTTCATTAAAGTAATATTTTACTGTATATTCAATATTTGTTTTTAATTTATATACAACTTTAATTACATTATTACTTTCTTTTATTGTAATATAATAATTTGTAGATTCTGCATTTTCAACTATACCATCTTGGTATCCTTCTTGTGGTTTATTTGCATTTTTCCAATTTGCACCAAAGTCAGCTTTTAATATTTCATCTGTAATTTTTGTTTTTAGTTTTTGTTGTTTATTTCCTGTTGATGTTATAAATTCTTCTCCATTAGCTATCTCTTTGTAGTATTCTATTTTGTAATTAAATGAATTTCTCTTGTAATATACATTTAATATGTTTTCACTTTCTTTGTGTGTAATCACCAAGTTTGCTGTTTTATTATCTGTTGCTGATTTTGCAGGATCAACATGATCTAAAACGTATCCTCCATTGTTATCTCTTGGTGTAAATGTGTCAATTACTGTTCCATATGGTACTTCTCCTCCAGGAACTGTTGCAAGATGTTCATATGATCCGTGTTCATTTTCATACCAATATTGGACTTTGTATTGATAGTTGTTTATAGTATAACTTCCTTCTACTACAACATCATGTGCTGGCATTGTTTCTGGTATTTCTGACCATCCACTAAATGTGTA
>ERZ827512.2000-NODE-2000-length-17786-cov-3.966556_pt1 | contig 17786 bp, 19 predicted proteins | sample MGYA00519916_ERZ827512 | MGnify/ENA primary metagenome ERZ827512 (study PRJEB31778, sample SAMEA3449335) | human gut metagenome | biome: human gut; feature: human-associated habitat; material: faeces | place: United Kingdom | collected 2010/2012 ... | reverse complement strand
CATTTCTGATTGATTCTATATATCAAAGTTCGAATAGTTCGAACAGATTCGCCAATGGTGCCGGAAGCGAGAATTGAACTTGCCTCTGATCCTTACCAAGGATCTGTTCTGCCACTAAACTATACCGGCATCTACAACTAGATTTTAACATAGAAAACTTACATAATCAATAAACTTTTTTTGACTTAATTCTTAAATATGATATGATATTATTAACTAAGGAGTGATAATATGCTAGCTTTTACAAAAAGTAGTGAAGATAATATTAACGAAGAAAGGATTGTTAATCAGATAAGAGGACTTGGTATTGATATGATTCATGAAGCTTCTAGTGGGCATCCCGGTATTGTTCTAGGAGCAGCTTCTATTATCTATACTATATATGCTCATCATCTAAGGTTTTCAAAAAATAATCCTAATTTTTTCAATAGAGATAGATTTGTTATGAGTGCAGGACATGGTTCAGCTTTACTTTATGCAACTCTTGCGATGGCTGGATTTAATATAGAACTTGAAGATTTAAAGAACTTTAGAAAAATAGATTCTATTACCCCAGGGCATCCTGAATATGGAGTTACACCTGGTGTTGATGCGACTACTGGGCCACTTGGACAAGGTGTTGCTATGGCTGTGGGTATGGCTATTGCCGAAAAACATACTGAAGCTTTAATCAATGATAAGAAAAATAATATAATTGATTATAAAGTATACTGTTTATGTGGTGACGGAGATTTAATGGAAGGAGTAAGTTATGAAGCCTTATCGCTTGCAGGAACCCTTAAACTTAACAATCTAATACTTTTATATGACTCTAATCATGTCTGCCTTGATAGTGATACAAAGAGAACTTTTAAAGAAGATATAGAAGCAAGATTTAAAGCAATAGGCTTTAATGTTAATACTGTTAGTGATGATATTAAAGAGATTGATAAAGCGATAAATAATGCTAAAACAAGTGATTTGCCTACTTTAATTCAGGTTAAAACAATAATAGGAAAGCACTCTCATAATGCAGGCAAAAATATAGTTCATGGAAAGCCTCTTGATGATGATGATATTACTAATATTAAGAATAAACTAGGGCTTAGAGATATACCTTTTACAGTATCTACTGAAGCATTAGAAGATTTTCAAAAACTTATAGATGATAGATGTAGTAATTTAGAAAATAAATTTAATGAAAAATATAATAACCTTGATGATAAGACTAAAGAATTATTAGATTCAATAATTTCTAATGATAAAAAAATACAATTAACTAATTTAGATTATGCCTATCCAGAAAAAAGAAAAGAGTCCCTAAGAAAAGCTAGTAGTAAAATATTAAATTCCCTTACTAATTCTAGTAAATTAATCTTCGGAGGAGCAGCTGACTTGTCCAGTTCAACTCTAACTTATTTAACAGATAAAGGAGATTTATCAAGTGATGATTATAATGGCAGAAACATTTTCTTTGGTGTAAGAGAGTTTGCTATGGCATCTATTGCTAATGGTCTTGCCTTATCAGGCTACCGTCCATTTGTATCCACTTATCTAACCTTTAGCGATTACTTAAAACCTGCTTTAAGATTATCTTGCCTTATGAATTTACCTGTTACTTATATCTTTACTCATGATTCAATTACAGTAGGGAAGGATGGCCCAACACATCAAGCGGTTGAACAATTGGTAGGACTAAGAGCAACTCCTAATTTAGATGTCTTTAGACCTAGTGACAGTAATGAAGTTATTGGTACTTATAAAACTATCTTTGAAAACAATAAACCTGCTTGTATTGTTTTAGGACGAAATGAGACGAAAATAAGAGAAACATCTTCTGTTCCTAATGTAGCTAAAGGAGCATATATTATAAAACAAGAAGAAAGAAAGTTAGATGGAATTATTATCGCGACAGGCGAAGAAGTAGATCTTGCTTTTGATGTAGTTAATGCTTTGTTTGAAAAAGGTTATGACTTTAGAATAGTATCAATGCCTTCAATCGAAAGATATAACTTATTAAGTGATGAAGAAAAAGAAGAGTTACTTCCTATTGGTAAAAAGAAATTTATAATAGAAAAATCATCTGCTTATTCTTGGTATAAATTTGCTTACAATGATAACTATTTATTTACAGTAGATAGATTTGGTGCTAGTGGCTCAAAAGAAGATCTTAATGCTAAATTTCATTTCACTACTGAAGAAATCGCTCTAAAAATAGAAGGGATAATTAAATAATTCGACAATGTTTTTAAAACTTTCCTGTTATAGTTAAGATGGTGATTATAATGAGAGAGTTTTTTATTTTTGAACTTAAAGATGAATTTAAGAATCTATATATAGATAAACCTAGTATTCTATATAATATCTTTGAACAGATCTATACCTTAAAGAAAGAAGAATTAAATTATGGATATAGTCTATTTAGACAATTAACTAAAAAAATAGATAAAGATAAGACAGATAGATATTTATTTGTTAAATATCATCAGAGTATCCCTTATAGTAAGAAAAAAGAGACTCATTACTATAATAATCCTGTTCATGATGAAATTAGTACTATAGTAGTAAAAAGAGCCTATATGCTAGTTAAAACTAACTATTATGACTGTTTTTTCTTTGCTGAACTTAATAGTATAAATAACACCTATTTTGCCGTTGATTTTAAAAATCAAGACTATTTCTTTCTAGATAGTAAGAAAGTTCTTGTTTAATTTTCTAATTTAAGGTAATATATTGTTGTAAGGAGAGTGTTATTATGTTACACGATATATTAATGGTTTTAATAGGTTTAGTAATAGGAGCGATTATTGGTTTCTTTATTGCAAGAACTGTTACTAAAAGATATATGAAGAAGAATCCGCCTATTAATGAAGAGATGATTAAAGCTTTAATGATGCAGATGGGTAGAAAACCTAATCAAAAACAAATTAATCAAATGATGAAATCAATGCAAAAATATATGTAGTTTTTGCATGTTTTTTCTAATGAAAGTAAAATTACGGAAAACATAGATATAAATATTAATGAATGTATAATTTATTCTATTTGCGTTGATAATTTAAGCCTCTCTTTTAGTGAAATTAGAGATTATGTTAATAGTGTAGGGGTAAAATTAACAGAAGAAGAAATTACTACTTTTTTAAAAGAGCAGGAAAAAAGTTATCTTATAGACAAAAAGAAGAAATGGTTAGGAAGAATTTTCTTTAATAATGGATATGTTAAGTGAAGTAAATTATGGAGATTTTAAAAGATTAGGTTATCCAATTAATCATAAAAAGAGAAATAATACTGATTAAAAGAAAAGATTAATTCATTTTTTAGACTTAATTGGTTCTAACATAGTTAAAAGTAGATTTAAAAATCTTCAAGAAGAACTTTTAGGGCAAGAGCCTAATATTTGCCTTAACTATAATTATGTTGTTTTTCCTTTTATGGGTATAAAGATAATGAGGAAACATACTCCGATACTCCTACAATAGGTATAATGGCTAGGAATATGAGTATGACATGTTGTATTGAAGAAATAAATTAGTATTTAGGGATGATGAAGAAGGTTGTGAGTTTAATCGCGGATATGATATTGTGTTTTATTTTACTATTATGGAAGAATATACTATAAGTTTATTTCCAAAAGCCTTTCATCACCAAGAAAGTATTGTAAAACATCCAGATAAAGTGTTCATTAAATATGAATGATTATACTAAAAAAGTATAAAACTCGCTTTTGTTTGCTTTATAGGTTTATTATGGGTATCTCCCTCTTTCTATCTAACTCTCTACAATATCTATCATAAAAATATCTTTTTTCAAGTTGTCAAGAAAAACTTTTTGTGATAAAATTTAATTGTTATTTATTGCCCCATAGCCAAGTGGTAAGGCAGTGCGCTCTGACCGCATTATGCGTTAGTTCGAATCTAACTGGGGCAACCAAATTAGATAATTATTTTTTAATAGATGGAGTGATTTAGATGAATAAAGAACTTGCAGATTTATTGTTTCCTAATATCAAGATAACTGTAGATGAGATAGAAGCAAAAAATCCCCTTAGAGATTTAAAAGAGGGAGCCTATGTTACAAGGTTTGGACCTTCACCTACAGGTTTTATGCATGTAGGTAATTTGTATGGAGCTTTTATTAGTTCTATGTTTGCTAAACAAACTGGAGGTATTTTTTATCTTAGAGTTGAAGATACTGATAGCAAAAGAGAAAAAGCAGGAGCGATAGATGCTATTATTAATGGCCTTAAAGCTTTTGATATAGACTATGATGAAGGATATGGTAAAGGCGGTAATTATGGGCCTTATTTGCAAAGCGAAAGAGTAGAGATTTACAGGGCTTATGCTAAAAAGTTAGTTAGTGATGGTTATGCTTATCCTTGTTTTATGAGTGAAGAAGAAATCGCTGATATAAGAAGTGGTCAAGAATTAAGAAAAGAAAAAATTGGTATTTATGGAAGTTATGCCGTTGATAGAGATTTATCTCTTGATGAAGTAAAAGAACATCTTTCTAATGGCGATAGTTATGTTATTCGTCTTAAATCACCAGGAGATTCCCATAATGAGATAATTTTACATGACTTAATTAAAGGTGATATTAGTTTACCAGAAAATGATATTGATGAAGTTCTACTAAAAAAAGATGGTATCCCAACATATCACTTCGCTCATGTTATAGATGACCATTTAATGCATACAACTCATGTTTTAAGAGGAGATGAGTGGGTACCTAGTTTTCCTAAACACTTACAACTTAATCAAGTTTTAGGTTTTAAACCATGTAAGTATGCTCATATTGCACCCCTTACTAAAAAAGAAGATGGTAAAATCCGTAAGTTTAGTAAGAGAAAAGACCCAGAATTTGCTGTTAGTTACTATGAAGAAGCAGGTATACCTAAAGAAGGGGTAAGACTATATCTTGCAACCCTTGCAAACACTAATTTTGAAGAGTGGTATTTACAAAATAAAGATAAATCTATCGAAGACTTTAAATTCTCATTTAAGAAGATGCCTACTGGTGGAACACTTTTTGATATGGAAAAGTTAAATAATATCTGTAGAACTTATTTTTCAAGAATTAGTGCTGATACTATTTATAATGATGCCTTAGAGTATTATAAAAAGTATGATGAAGAGTTCTATGATTTAATGGTAAAGGATAAAGATAAGTTAATTGCTTTCTTAAACATAGAACGTGATAGTAAAAGACCAAGAAAGGATATTGCAACTTATAAAGATATAAAGACTGAAAGTGCCTATATCTTTAACGATTTATTTTATAAAAATAGAAATAAGACCTATAAAGATATAAGTGAAGATATAGATTTTGATGTTATTAATAAGTATATAGAAATATATCAAGACTTTGATAGCGAAGATGATTGGTATAATCAAATCAAGGTACTTGCTGAAGAGATGGGTTATGCTCCTAGTGTTAAGATGTATAAAGAAGACCCAACTCTATATAAAGGACATATAGGAGATGTATGTGAGATGATAAGACATCTACTTACAAGTAGAGTTAAGACTCCCAATTTATATCAATTATTAAAGATTATAGGTATTGATGAGTTTAAAAATAGAGTAGAGTTTTATAAAAATGGCAGATAAGCCATTTTTTTATCTTAAATACTGGTTTAGCCTATAATACGTTACTGAAATAAAACTGGTAATAAAAATAGGTAAAGATAATAAAGATGATGAAACCCGTATATTTTATTAGAGAACTCTAATACTTTAAACTATGTTTGTTCTTTTTTTAATGAATATCCATCTAGTTCCTATGAAAGATATTTAATAAATAAGAAATAAATCATTTAATCAAGTATAGAAATATTCATAAATTAGATAATTCTTATGATATAAGTATTATTTTAGGATACATTAAAAAAATTTACTAATATAGATACAATGACTACTACAAGTATCATTCAAAAAAAGTGCGATAGTATATGTAATATGTTAATTAAATATTCTTATGACCTTAATAGTGTTTATTCAAAGATAACTGAAAATATTAGCACTATAGAGTCTAGTGGCCTCTTTTTCTAATTAGGACCTGATATTGATAAAACAAAAGAAGAGGCAAAAGAATCTTGTAAACTTAAAAAGAGTTATTTATTTTGAAATGCTAGCTCTTTTTTTATGTTCTTTAAAAATACCTATTCTTTTGTTAAATTTAGTAATTATTTCGTCTTTTAAATTATTATCTATAACAATATCATTTTCTTTTTCAGTTTCTTCTATAATCTTTTCTATACCAATAGACTCTAGCGTATCAAGATAATTATAAAACTTTTCTTTGTAAGATGAGTCAGAACTTTCTATAAATTTATCTAATTTATCTACATCACTCTTTAAATAATCGTCTTCATCTACACCTAAAGCTGTATTTTTATCAGTCAGTATACTTGATGTATCATATAAAGAAGCAAGTATTACTATATTATCACTCTCTATAATTTCTATATTTCTTAAAGTCCTATCAGATTCTCCCACTAATAAATCAAACATAAATATATCAGTAATACCAGTTATTAAATTTTTAACAATATTTTTATCATCATATCGATCCTCTAGAGCAAACCAAATATCTTCTAAATTATTTAAACTAGCTAGTTTTCTATAGTCTAATAGTTCATCGTCATTATTATATTCATAAAAATAATTTTGCATTAAGCTATATAAGTTATAACTTTTATCTTCACCTTTTAGATAACTTTTACTAAGTAGACCATATTTATCATTTAAAATAGCAAGGGTCTCGTTAAGATAAGGTATTCCTAAGAGAAAAGCAACAGTCTTAGAAATCATCTACATTACTAATTCTCTATTAGGAACTTCTTTAAAATAATAAATATCATTATCTATTTTAAAATTATATATATTATGACTACCCTTAAAATTTGGTACTAGTTTATCTTTATCAACCATTTTATCTAAATTAATTATCTCCATATATAATCACCTATAATCATTTTACCATTAAATTTGTCGTGTTAAAAGTCGTATTAAATTCTTTATAATAGATATACTATATAAAGAATGGTAATAATATGGAGATTAAAGGAGAAATTCTAGAACAAATAGATAATCATTATATACATGATGATACTAATAAGATAGTAGGATGTGCTCTTGATAGGAATAAAATTAGTGAGATAGTTAGAGATAAAAAAGCTGTAGAAAGACTATTATATAATTTTTCTAATAATATAGAAACATTGCCTACAAAAGAACAAAAGTCATCGGGTAGATGTTGGATATTTGCAGGATGTAACGTTTTAAGAGAAGCTATTTATAAGAAATATAATCTAGAAGACTTTGAACTTTCACAAAATTTTATCTCCTTTTATGATAAACTCCTGACTTTGACAGTTTTATAAAGTCAAAATCTCTCCAACCCTTATTTTATAAGGATTTAGAGAGATTTTTTGTTTAAAAAAATGCGTACAGTTAATTTTATAACAACTGATTATGACGAGGCAATTAAATTAAGAGATAAAAAAGTAAAAGAGGAAGTATTTAATGTGATAAATTTGTTTATACCATTAGAACCTATTGAAACTTATAATGATAGATATAGTGAATATATGGAGAAAATTGAAAAATATCAACAAAGACTTAATGAAGCAGAACCAAAAGCACAAGTTAAAAGAAAAATAAAAAACACCTGCAAATAAGTAGTAGGTGTTAAATACTTTATTGGTAGCCTGTACGGGGTTCGAACCCGTGAATACGAGCTTGAGAGGCGCGCGTGTTAAACCACTTCACCAACAGGCCATAACAAGTTACTAATAAATTTTAGCATACTTTTTTTAAATGTGCAATACTTGCGAAAAAGAAAAAAATATGATATAATACTCTTCCTATGGAAAGGCAGTGATATATATGTTAAGTTTACCATTAATGATAAATGATGTAATATTAAAAGTTACTATTAACTTTAAAGATTTAGAGGTAAAAAAGGATAGATTAGATTCAGGGGCGAAAGATGTAAAAGAAAGCGATATCGTTATTGGTAAAATTCACCTTAGAGCCTATGAAGATAGCAAAAAGCCTATTACAGATCCTAAAGCTATTACAGATTTTATTAGAAAAAATATTGATTATAATAGTGAAAATGCCGATTATATAGAAGTAAATACTAGAAAATATAAAGATAGAGATTTCTATGATACTTATATCATTCCCGCTCCATCATATAAACCTAATGAAGTAAATGATTATATTTATGGTACACTTGTAAGTAATATCAGGCTTAGTAATCCAGATAAAATAAAGAAAACAAACATCTCACTTGCTAATATTGGTTTTGACGAATTATTTAATGGAGAATTTTATGAAAGACTCGCATCTATAAAAAATAGCAATCCTAATTCATTATATATAAGAAATAGTTTAATGAATGCTGGATGTGAAAAACAACTAGAAATATTAGATTTCTTTAATACTTTGGATTATGAGAACAGTAAAAATAGTGATGTTTTATTAGCTGAAGAACTAAATACAGTTAATGATTTCTTTAGTGATTCCAGTAAGATAAATAGATTTTTAACAAACTATAAAGATATTGCTATTAATAATTATGATAGTTATATGTATCTTGCTACCTTAAATAACTTAGTAAATGGAAGAAATTTAGAGTGGCCAGTATTATCTGAAGAACAACAAAAAATACTTACTAAAAAGTTAAATTCTAATAGTAGGGTTGCGTAATTATGAAATTTAATAGATTAGAGAACTCAATTGGTTCTTTTTCATTAGAAAAGCTAAAAAAAACTACTGTTTTAGTTGTTGGTCTTGGTGGAGTAGGGGGATATGTTGTTGAGGCTCTTGCTAGAAGTTGTATTGGTAATTTAATACTAGTAGATTATGATAAAGTTGATATTACTAATTTTAATAGGCAAATAATCGCTGTTAATGAAAATATTGGCAAATATAAAGTAGATTGCTTTAAAGATAGAATAGAAAATATTAACGAAGATTGCAATGTTATTACTTATAACTTAAAAATAGATAAAGATAATCTTAATACTATTTTTAATACTAAAATAGATTTTGTTGTTGATGTAGTTGATGATGTAAGAGCAAAGGTATCTATTATTAATCATTGCTTAGAACATAGTATAAACTTTATTAGCTCTATGGGTACTGGTAATAGACTAAATCCTAGTAAATTAACTATTACAACACTAGATAAGACTTATAATGATCCACTAGCAAGAATTATGAGAAGTAAGTTTGATAAAAGTATTCAAAAAAGAATAACAGTCTGTACTTCAACTGAGTTACCACTTAAAACTAAAGATAAATCAGTTATAGGCTCTAATGCTTTTGTGCCTAGTAGTGCAGGACTTTTAATAGCAAGCTATATAGTCAGAAAAATAATTTAAATATATGAGGGGGTTATTTTGTGGGAAGAAAAATAAATTTTAGTAAATATACCGACTTACAATATTTACTAAATAATTATTCAACACTTAATAATTATTTAGAATTTATGTTAAATAATGGCTTAGAGTTTTATAAAAATAAGATTTTATATTTAAATGAGATAAATAGTTTATTAGAAAAAATAGAAAAAAGTGGTATTAATAAAGTTAAAAGTAATTTAGAACTAATATTATTAAAAGAAAACCATAATGAAGATTACCTTAGTTATATATGTAGCCTTTATCAAAAAGATACTATAACTGAAAATGATATACTCTTATTTTCATATTTATTTAATAATAAAGAGTGTGAATTTATTTTTAGAAGACTAATAAGAAAAGCTTTTAATATTTTTACTTTTGATAAAAAGACTATAGAAATTATCAAAAAATATATAAGTAATGATAAATGGCTTGATAATACTTTTAAGATTATAGGTAGAAATAGAGCAGAAGAAATATTAGATGAAATAAATATATCTGATAAAAGCGAAATAGATATTACGCCTACTTTAAAGGATAGATTTTTAGAATTATTAAATATATTGAGTATGACAACTCTAGATGCAAAAACAGTAAAAAATATTATCATTACAATAAAAATGTATTTAAGCAAAATTAAAGAAAATATAGGATATGAAAATTATAAACTATATAAAGAAATGATAGATATTTTAAGTAAGATGAAAGATGTTGTTGATGCTGATCCTATAAATAATATAACTAATAAATTGCTAAATAATGAGTTGAATTTAGAACTTGGTAAATCGTTTATTCAGCCACTTTATTTTGATGATAATTTACCATTATTTAAGAAAAAAGCTCCAATAATAACTCTAGATGACAGTATATCACCTGATTTGGACAGCGCTTTTTCTATAAGAAAAGAAAATGATATATATTTGTTCAATGTTTATGTTACTGATACTCCTTCATTTTTAGGTAAAAATAGAGAACTTAGTATAAATGCTTATAAACAAGGAACAAGTTTTTATATCAGAACAGGAAATAAAAATATTAATTATGACATGTTACCTGAAAATCTTTCTCATGATTATTTAAGTATGTTACAGTGCAATAAAGGAGCAAGGCAAAAAAGTGCAATATGTTTTCAGTTTGTTTTTAATAATGCTGGAGCTTTAGAAGATTGTAAAGTTAGTAGAAATAAAGTAATAATTGATTATAATGTTTTCAAAAAAGAAGCTTTAAGTATTCTAAATCAAAAAAGGCCTCTAACATCAATAGATAAGTCTCTTCACTTATTACAGGAACTAACTAAGCTAGTAGCAAATACTAGTACTAAAAAAAATTTCCAACCCTTAAAAGATGGGAAAATAGGAGACATGATTGCTTTTCCATCAATATTAATTAATTATTATCTTGCTGAACAGTTAGAATTTGGCATGTTTTATGAAAAAGGTTCTTATATCAAAATACCTTCAGCTACCACACCTTATTTAAGAGCAGGAGCTCCCCTAAGACGTTATGCAGATGATATAAATTTAGCATTATTCTTGGAACAAGAAAATCTTCAACACTTTAATGCAGACGATTTTAGATATTTGGAAAATAACTTTGATGAGGTATTAGGACATCTAAATGAGCAAAACCTTCTTGATAAGTATATTAAAAATAATAATAGTTTAGTAAAACAATACTATTTGAAAAAACGAGACTAAAATTAATTAGCCTCGTTTTAAAATTTTCTATATAACCCTACAACTTTACCTAGTATTGTAACTTCATCTAAGATTATTGGATCCATTGTATCATTTTCTGGTTGTAATCTAAAGTGTCCATTTTCTTTATAAAATGTTTTAACAGTCGCTTCATTGTTATTATTCATAGCAACTACAGTTTCACCATTTCTAGCAGTATTTTGTTTTTCTACTATTAATATATCTCCGTCATATATACCTACATTAATCATAGATTCGCCACTAACTTTTAAAGTAAATATTTCTTTTTTATTTCCAAAAAGTTCTATAGGTAAGGCAAAAGTCTCATCGGGACATTCTATCGCTTCAATGGGTGTTCCTGCTGTTACCTTACCAAGTAGTGGTACTTTTACAACATCATCTTCGTTATCTAAATACTCATTATCAACTAATACTTCAATAGTTCTATTAGTTCCAGCACCTTTCTTAATATATCCCTTTTTGACTAGTTGTTTAATATGAAAATGAATAGTAGCAGGGCTTGATAATTTCGCTTCATCTCCTATTTCTCTTACAGTAGGTGGATAACCATTTTTAGCTATTAATTTCTTAATAATTTGTAATATATCATACTGTCTATCAGTTAGTTTCTCCATTTGACACACTTCCTCCTTTATTTGTATCTAGTTTAGCATAGTAAGTGTAAAATGTCAAACAAACCTTCGAAACTATATTGACATAAACATTAGTTCGATATAAAATGATATTAGAAAGAAGGAGTGATAGATATGTTAAATTTAAAAAAAATATTAAAGACTGCTTTAGGAGTTAGCCTAATCTATATAATGGCTGTTATTCTTACTTTGTTTATGTGTGATAGAGTTAATGAGTTAGAAAATAGCGAAAAGGAAGTAATCAATAATACTGTAGCCTTAAATTTAAAATAGTTTTTCAAAAAGCTAGCGGTGTGGTACAATAAAAAAAGAAAGAGTGGTTAGATATGAAGAAAATAATATTAGTTGATGGAAATAATCTTTTATTTAGGAGTTACTATGCTACTAGTTATAGTGGGGTTATTATGAGAAATTCTAAAGGTTTTCCTACTAATGGCTTGTATGGCTTTATAAATATGATGAATAAGATTATTGAAGAAGAAAAGCCTAGTTATATTTTAGTTGCTTTTGATAAAGGAAAAACCTTTAGACATAATAAATACAATGAATATAAAGCAGGTCGTAAAGAGACACCGGAAGACTTAAAATTACAGTTTCCTAAAGCTAAAGAAGTTCTTGATGCAATGGGAATTAAACATTTTGAAATAGATAATTATGAAGCAGATGATATAATAGGGACACTTGCTAGGAAAGTTGATGAAGAATATGAGTTTATCGCAACAATTATTTCAAGTGATAAAGACTTATTACAATTAATTAGTGAGGAAGTAGATGTTAAACTATTAAAGACTAAGGGATTTATTAGATTTAATAGAGAAGTATTTAAAGAGTTTTATAAAGTAGATCCTATTAATATGATTGATCTTAAGGCTTTAATGGGAGATATGTCTGATCATATACCTGGTGTTAAAGGAATTGGAGAAAAGACTGCGATTAACTTATTAGAAAAATATAAAACCTTAGATAACTTGTATACTCATGTTGATGAGTTAACTCCTAAAACTAAAGAGAAGCTAATTAATAATAAAGAAAACGCTTATATGAGTTATGACCTTGCAACTATTTATAGAGATGTAGATATTCCATTTAGTCTAGAAGATTGTAAATATAATGGACTTAATAAAACAAAATATATAGATATTTTAAAAGAATTAGAGTTTAAATCTCTTTTAAAGAAAGTTAATAATCTAGATATCAGTACAGAAGAAAATCATGATAATGATAAAAATATAGAAATAAAAGAAGTAGACGTTAAAGATTTTGATAGTAGTAAAGAATATTCCTTTTATATAGAGATGAATGCTTATAATTATAATGACTCTTTTATTATTAGTGTTAGTTTTACAAACGAAAGTGGTACTTGTTTTATAAAAGGTGAAGATGTAATTAATCATAAGGAATTATTTGAAAATTATACACCTAAGGCCACTTATGATGTTAAGAAATGCTATATTTTACTAAATAAGCTTGGTATTAAATTGAATAACTGTAATTATGATGCTATGATTGCATCATACTTATTAGACTATAAGATGAATGATGATATTACCACTTTAATGAATGATTTAAAAGTAGAAATTAAATCTTTTGAAGATACCTATGGGACTTTAAAAAGGCGAAAAAAAGTAGAGTTAGAAGAGACAAAAGAACAATGTAATTTAAAAAGCAATTTTATCTATAATACTAAAAGTGATTTTCTACTTAAGATTGATGAGTATGGAGAGACTAAATTATTTAGTGAGATAGAAATGCCTTTAGCATATGTTCTTACTGATATGGAGTTAACAGGTATTAGAATAGATAAAGATTACCTATTAAAATTAAAAGATGAGTTAGAAATTAAAATAAAAGACATGGAACAAGATATATATAAAGATGCAGGATGTGAGTTTAATATTAGCTCTCCTAAACAATTAGGTGAAGTATTATTTGTAAAATTAGAATTACCTTATCCTAAAAAGAGAAAAAAAGATGAGACAGGTTACTCTACTAGTAAAGACATTTTAGATAAAGTAAGTCCCTATCACTCTATTGTAAATAACGTCTTAGAATATAGAATGCTAACGAAACTTTATGCAAACTATGTAGTAGGACTTTTAGATAAGATAAAAGATGATAGTAAAATTCATACTATCTTTAATCAATGTTTAACTAGAACAGGAAGACTTTCATCAACTGAACCTAACTTACAAAATATCCCTATTAGAAGTGATTATACAAGATTAATAAGAAAAGCTTTTATACCAGAAGATACCTCTATTATTATGAGTTCTGATTATTCTCAAATAGAGCTTAGAATCTTCGCCTCACTCTCAAAGGCCACTAATTTAATAGAATCATTCAAAGAGGATAAAGATATTCACGCCAAGACTGCTAGTGATATCTTTAAAGTAGATATTAAAGATGTAACTAAAGCCATGAGAAGAAATGCTAAAGCGGTTAATTTTGGTATTCTTTATGGTATTAGTAGTTTTGGTCTATCTGAAGACTTAAAGATAGATGTAGGTAGTGCTAAAAAGTTTATGGATAACTACTTAGAGACTTATCCTGGTATTAGTGAATATATGGATAAAGAAAAGAAAGAGGCTTATAAGAACGGTTATGTTACTACTATTATGAACAGAAGAAGAGTTATCGATGAGTTAAAGAGTAGTAACTATATGGTAAGAAGCGGAGGAGAGAGAATGGCTCTTAATACTCCTATACAAGGTAGTGCTGCTGATATACTTAAAAAAGCGATGGTAGATTTGCATAGAGAAATGACTAAAAGAAATTTAAAGAGTAAAATACTTATTCAGGTACACGATGAACTTGTCTTAAATGTTTATAAGGATGAGTTAGAGGAAGTTAAAGAGTTAGTAAGAGATAAGATGGAAAATGTTATTAAGTTAGATGTGCCTTTAAAAGTAGATATTGAAACAGGTAATGATTGGTATGAAGCTAAGTAGGAGAAGTTTTTAAATGAAAAATTTAGAAGTTAGAAAATTAGTAAACGTTGATAATGAAACATTAGATAAAATAAGCGAATGGATGTATAATTGGTGGGGCCAACGGGATGGATATAGTAAGGATGCAGTTAAATGCTTTATGCAACACAGTATGGAAGATAATAGGTTGCCACAAACTTATGGAGTGTTTTTAGATAATGAAATTATTGGCATGTATCAATTTGCTTATGATGATTTAAGTGTTAGACCAGATATTTATCCTTGGCTTGCTAATGTCTATATAGATGAGAAATATAGAGGTAAAGGCTATGGAAGAAGATTATTAGAAAGCGTATATGACAATGCTAAAGAAAATATTGATTTTAATAAATTATTTCTATATACAAAACATATAGGCTTATATGAGAAATTTGGATGGAATTTTATTGGAGAAGTTGATACTTTTAAAAAAGAGCAAAGAATTGAAAGATTATACAAATTAGATTTAAGAAGTGAAAGAAGTGATTAATAATGCCTGAAAAACCAGAAGTAATTACAGTAAGTAAGACATTAGAACATATTATTATAGGTAAGACTATTAAGAAAGTAGATGTATACTGGGATAATATAATTATTGGTGATATAGATAAGTTTATGAAAGATTTAGTAGGTGAAAGAATTGAATCTATTACGACAAGAGGGAAATGGATAGTTATTTTTCTTACTACTAAAGCCTTAATATGTCATTTAAGGATGGAAGGAAAATTCTTTTTTAGAGACCCTAGTGTTCCTAAAGCAAAGCATGAACATGTTATTATTACTTTTACAGATAATACTGATATGAGATTTAATGATGTTAGAAAGTTTGGTAAAATGGCATGTCTTCCCAAAGATGAAGTTTATAATTTAAAGCCTCTTTCTGATTTAGGATTGGAGTATTACGATAAGAGCTTAACTCCTACTTATTTACTAGAATCTTTAAGAAAGAAAAAAGTTCCTATTAAAACTGCTTTACTTGATCAGTCTATAATTACTGGTATTGGTAATATCTATGATGATGAGATTTTATTTGCATCTCATATAAACCCTTTGAGGAAAGCGGATAGTATTAGTATGGAGGAAGCGGATGCTATTATAAAGAATACTAAAAAAATATTAGATAAAGCTGTTACTATGGGTGGCACTACTATTAAGAGTTTTACATCAGCAGAAGGAGTACATGGCTTATTTCAAAATGAGCTTGCTGTTCATGGTAAAAAAGATGGAGTATGTCCAACCTGTGGCGAGAGACTTATTGTTACTAAAGTAGTGGGAAGAGGAACTTACTTTTGTCCTAATTGCCAAAAATAAAGACTTATGAGTAAAAACATAAGTCTTTTAAAATGGATTATATCTACCTAATATTATAGGTTTGCTACTAAATAGTTATAAGTCTTCCTTACTTAAATATTTCTTATTAATTATTACCATAAGAACAAAATCATTAAAGAAATTATCGTTCATTATATAATAACCTTCTTTATATAATTTATCGCCATAGCTATTTTCAGCTTTCCATCTAATAGGTTTATTATTTTCAATATGAACTCCAGTTATTACCATTAAGTGTTGATAATAAATGTCAAACCTACCTAAAGATTCTTCTTTGGTTAATAAATCTATATTAAATACATCTTTGTAATTATACAAGTTAGAGTCTAATATACCTGATTTTCTATCTCTCATTTTATCAATATTACAGGCAAAATAAACTAGCATACCATCTTTTAATTGCTTAATTGCTAAATCCTTTAATACTTCGATAGGCTTATTAATAAATTCAACATATTTGCCATCTATATTTTCATTATATTCTTTTCTATAAAGCTTATTATAATCGGTATTATAGATAGGAACATTGACAATACTTACATAATCATCTAAGTTGATAGATAAATATTTATTTTTTAACTCTATAGGAGTTATATTTTCTAACTTGATTAGTTTTCCATCTTTATCTTTATATTCATATGTGAACGATAGAGGAATAGAGCCCAAGCATTTAGATAAAAGATTGTAATTTTCTTTTAACATTTCTTCTTTTCTTAGATAAAGTTCATCTTTTGAAGTGTTATTCTCTTTTAATTTTAGTAATTTAAACATATCTTTTTTAAGTTTTTCATTATAAAGTCTTCTTAGCTGTTCAGAGTTTTTCCTATCAAGTGTTTTAGGCATTACATCTTCTGGAACTATACCATATTTATTAACTAGTTCTTTAAAAAAATGTGAAACGTCCGCCCTCAAAAAAGCATCCTCTATGTATTGTTTATTTACCTCAGTTTTTAAATCAAAATTATCTTTTTCAATTATTATGTTATAAAAAGCATTTGATTTTTCTAGTTTATCAAAAAAAGATAGATAATTTATTGATAAATTTACATCTGTAGGTAAAATGTTAAGATTAGTTGCAACGTTATTTTCAATAAAATTAATTCCTGCATAAAGCCAACATAACCAAGAATCTTCTTGATAATATATTTTAGTATTTGGTAATTCTATATTGAAAACATTTGGAGCACTATTAATAATATCAATATTTAAGCAAAAGCTTTCCATACCCTTTTTTTCATAGCATTTTCAATTATCGTGTTATTTTTATCATTATTATATTCATTATAAAATTTGTTATAAAATTTGTTAATGTTTTTTTGACAAGAGTTAATATTTATGATACTATGAATATGTAAAAGAAATTTACATACAATAAAAAATGAGGAACACTTAATAATCGCATGTTGAGTGGACCTACCAAATTATATTTTTTCGATTAGCCCCTAATTCAACAGTTGTGAGTTAGGTGGCTTTTATTTATATTGCTAGAAATAATAACTTTATCAGTAAAAGGATAATTATGATTAAAGAGACTATTAATAAATCTTTTCTACTCATAATATCAATCTCCTTTCTAGGAGATCCACCCAACTATTAAATGTTCCTACAAATATGGTATCATATTAATTTCTGTATATCAAGATAAAATGTAATAAATTAGTTACGAGATTTCGTAATTCAGTTAAAATACTCTGTCAATAACTTTTGAAAATGTCTCAAAAAAAGTTAAACATTAGTGAGAAAATTT
>ERZ827512.1999-NODE-1999-length-17793-cov-2.300147_pt1 | contig 17793 bp, 10 predicted proteins | sample MGYA00519916_ERZ827512 | MGnify/ENA primary metagenome ERZ827512 (study PRJEB31778, sample SAMEA3449335) | human gut metagenome | biome: human gut; feature: human-associated habitat; material: faeces | place: United Kingdom | collected 2010/2012 ... | reverse complement strand
ACCCGACATGACGAGCAGCTCGAGCGCGTTGTCGAAACACGCTGTATCCGACTGGTCTTCATACATGAGTGGATACAGTTTTTGAAGGTCATCGCCCAGAACGGCCGAATTCATCAGCCCTTCACGTGCGCGGAACCAGTTGAAATTTCCCTTGACGGTATTGATCTCCCCATTATGCGCAATCAGGCGGTACGGGTGAGCGAGTGGCCACTCCGGAAACGTATTCGTGGAAAAGCGCTGGTGCACTAGGGCGAGCGCCGACACGCAGCGTTCATCCTGCAAATCGAGATAATAGCCCTGTACCTGGTTGGCCAGCAAAAGACCTTTGTATACGATCGTTCTGGCCGACATGGACGGCACGAAAAATTCCTTGCAATGCTTCAGATCAAGCGCCTGAATCGCATGGCCTGCTGCCTTGCGGATGACAAATAACTTTCTTTCCAGCGCATCGGTCACCATGATGTCAGGGCCTCGTCCGATGAAAATCTGGCGAATGACCGGTTCCTTTTCCCTCGCCTTTTCCGACATCAACAGTTCCGTATTGACCGGAACGTCGCGCCAGCCGAGAACCACCTGCTTTTCAGCACGCACGGCGCGTTCGATTTCTTTTTCACAGGCCAGACGGGAAGCGTGTTCTTTCGGCAAAAAAATCATGCCGACACCGTACTCGCCCGGAGGAGGCAGGCTGATACCCTGCTTTGCCATTTCCTCGCGAAAATACTGGTCAGGTATCTGGATCAGAATACCTGCCCCATCCCCCATCATCTTGTCGGCACCGACGGCACCGCGATGATCGAGATTTTTCAGGATAAGGAGTCCCTGTTCGACTATCGAATGGCTCTTGACCCCTTTGATATGGGCGACGAACCCGACGCCGCAGGCATCGTGTTCAAATGAGGAGCGGTATAAACCCTGCGCACACATAATGACCTCTTTTTGCAATGTATTTCATTAACTTGTGCAAAAAGAATAAACCGCTTTTTTAATGATGACAACAAAAATAAAAAGGGTCAGAGTTATTTAAATGTAACTCAGAAAAACCATAATATATAATAGGGACATAGTAAACATCATTAAATAACAACGAATTAACAAAAAATTATCAGAAAATTACTATGAATTTGGATTGTTTTTTTGCGGGCGCCCGCGTTTCCCCATTCGGAACTGGCGTTCGGTTTGAATTTCCAGCTGTTTTTTGAATTTTTCTGACCCCAACGGCCATCCAGACATCAAAATCCGGTCCAGTTTTTCACTCTCCCAATGATCGAAACGGTTGAAAAATTCCTTGTAGGCGAGTTCTCTTGCAAAAGGTGTATTCCCGAGATTCCAGTAAACGGAATGGTCCCGGATGACCGGATCAGGTTTGATGCCTGCATGATGGGCGTAACTTGACCATTCATATTCTTCCGGTCTGGCAACCATTCCATCCAGCACCGGTTTTTGTTCGATATAGCGGCTGCATTCAAGCAAACAATTGTCTGCATCGACGAGCGATGTCCTGAAACGCCCTTCCCAAAGCGTTCCTGAACGCTTGTATTTCTTGTTGAAATAAGGCACATAATAACGTCCGACCCATTGCATCATGCGGGCCAGCCCGATCCCGTCCGTTGGCGTCACCAACAGATGAAACGCATTATGCAAAAGGGTATAGGCATGAATATCGATTTTGAACTGTCGGGACGATTCTTTCAACCAGCTCAAAAATATATCGAAATCTTCCTTGTCGAAAAATACGGTTTGTCTGTTATTTCCCTGCTGATATACATGATGCGGCTGACCTGGCAAAACCAGTCGGGCGGTACGTGCCATTAAATTCTCCCGATGCATGAAAGAAGCTGTTTTCGATAACTATGTCCCCAATACTAAATGCCTGATTAGAATTTTGCAACAACTTTGTCCCTGTTTTTTACAGAAAACTCTCGTTTTCTTTTGCTTTTTCACATTTGTATTTTTGAGCCCTGTCAAAAACCCTGAAGTCAGACACGTTATCTTTTATACAAAGGAATGCGTCCTTGTATGAATTGACCTTCAAATGTGACAGGCCCCAGACAGTCAGGAGATACCCATGGCAAACAATCTTCCAAATATCCATCCGTTCAATGAAATTTCACGCTTTGAGCCCATGCGCAATATGGATGACTTCTTCAATAACTTCCGGTTGAGCGCTCCATGGAGCAGCTGGGAACCGGAACCACGTATCAAAATCGACGTTTCCGAAACGGACGACGCTTACGTTGTCAAGGCCGATGCTCCCGGCGTTTCAAAAGAAGACATCAAGGTAACGGTTGAAGGCAATTTCGTTACGATCGAGTACGAGCTGAAAAAAGAAGAAAACAGGGAAGAAAACGGCAAGACCGTGCGTAACGAACGCTACTACGGCATGCAATCGCGAAGCTTTGCGCTGGCGCAGGAAGTGGATGAATCCAGAGCCGAAGCCATGTACAGAGATGGTGTGCTGGAATTGAAACTTCCCAAAAAACCGGGGTCGACCAAGACCCGGTTGGCAGTAAATTAGTCCTTCTTTATCTTTTCCTCCATTTATGGCATCTGTTTCACGCAGATGCCTTTTTTATTGAAAATGGCATTCAATCGCTCACTTGAAAAAAATTAAAACGCCCTTTACCTCAATTCATACTCCTCAAACCGACTTTCGTCATAATTCCGTCATATTTTTTTGTTATCATAAAAGAATAGCGACCAAGATCAGGATATTCCGTGCCTTCTCAAAGTGCATCACCGGTGACAAAACCCATTCAGAATCTGCCAACAGGTTCCCTTGAACCGAACCTGTATCTGAACCGCGACCTTTCCCTGCTGGAATTCAACCGCAGAGTCGTGGCACAGGCCGAAGATGAAAGCCTTCCCTTGCTGGAAAGGTTACGATATCTGTGTATCGGCAGCAGCAATCTGGACGAATTTTTCGAGATCCGTGTTTCAAGCCTGCATGCGCGCCAGACGTCGGACAGCCCTGTTTCCGTCAGCGCCAACAGCTTGCTGAACAAAATAAATGTCCAGTGTCATACGCTGGTCGATTACCAGTATGCCATTCTGAACCGCAAGATCCTGCCCAGACTGGCAAAAAACGGCATTCATATAGTCAGCCACAATAACCGGACTGAAGCGCAACGCGCATGGGTCAAATCGTATTTCGAAAGCCAGATCCGTCCATTGTTGACGCCTATTGTTCTGGACCCGGCGCATCCTTTCCCGCAGGTCGCGAACAAAAGCCTGAATTTTATCATTTCCCTCGCTGGCAAGGATGCCTTCGGACGGGGAAGTGCCATCGCCATCGTCAAGGCACCCCGTGTTTTGCCAAGAGTGATCAAATTGCCGGATGAATTGTCAGAAGACGGCTATACATTCTGCCTGCTGACCTCGATTATCCATGCCCATATATCCGATCTCTTCCCTGAACGCGAAGTGATCGCCTACTCACAATTTCGCGTTACCCGTGACAGCGATTTATGGGTCGATGAAGAAGAAGTCAAAAATCTCCGTGAAGCCTTGCAGGTCAGCCTGCAAAACCGTCATTTCGGATCGGCTGTGCGGCTTGAAATCGCCAAAAACTGCCCTGACGATCTGGCCCGATTCCTGTTGAATGAATTCAATCTGGATGAGAGCCACATGTACCGTGTCAATGGCCCCGTCAATATGGTACGCCTTTCCGAAATCTTCAATTTCGTCAAAACGCCGTCGATGTATTTCCCGCCATATCAGGCTTCAATCGCTTCCGACGCGCAAAACGACGTGTGTCTTTTCGATGCCCTGAAGAAAAAGGATATTCTTCTCCACCATCCTTTCCAGTCGTTCCAGACCGTTGTCGATTTCGTCCGTACAGCTGCCGAAGACCCGGATGTCGTTGTAATCAAACAGACGATCTATCGTGCAGGAGTGACTTCAGCCCTGATAGAAGCCCTGATGGACGCCGCGAACAAGGGCAAGGAAGTCGTCGTCATCGTCGAGCTGAAAGCCCGTTTCGACGAGGAACAGAATATCGACTGGGCACAGCAGCTAGAACAGGCTGGTGCACAGGTGGTTTATGGCGTAATGGGACTGAAAACACACGCCAAGCTGGCACTGGTCATCCGCCGCGAAAACGGCGCATTCCGGAATTACGCCCACCTTGGCACAGGCAATTACCATCCGGCCACGACCAAGATCTATACCGATTTCGGCATCCTGACCGCACATCCCCAGATTACCAATGAGGTCAGTGAAGTCTTCATGCATTTGACGAGCCTGACGAAACCGAAAAAACTGGAACATTTGTGGTTGGCTCCGTTTACCCTGCACAGGAATCTGATCCGCGCGATCCTGAATGAAATCCGCATCGCCCGTGCGGGCCGTCCCGCAAGAATCGTCGCAAAAATGAATTCACTGATCGACGAATCCGTTATTCGTGCACTCTATCTGGCGTCTGCCTCCGGGGTCAAAATCGAGCTGATCGTGCGTGGCGCCTGCGCCTTGCGTCCAGGTGTCCCCGGCCTGTCGGAAAATATCCGTGTCCGTTCCATTATCGGCCGCTTCCTCGAGCACGAACGCATCTATTATTTCAGGAACGACCTGAAACACGATCTGTACATTTCCAGTGCGGACTGGATGGCCCGCAATCTGTTCAGGCGGATTGAAGTTGCCTGCCCGGTTCTTGACCCGGCACTGAAGAAACGGGTCATAGAGGAAGGTCTCAAATACTATCTTAAAGACAATACGAATTCCTGGGAACTGCAGCCGAATGGAAGCTATAAACGGCGTAAAATTCGCAAAAAACAGTCGGCATTCGGTGCCCAGCAATGTCTTGCGAAAACCTACGATGCCGCATTGCAAAAGGAATTGATTGAAGACGTGAAACCGGCTCCGGAATCACTGTCGTCCTCAATCGATGTTCTTGACGATACCCCACAGGCCACAGAAGTCATGACAGAAATGCCTCTTGTCGAAATCTCGCCAATCGTAACGTCTGAAGAAAAAACACTCGAAGTTGTTCAGACACATCCATCTGAAACAGAAGATGAATCCGAGGGACAGGCAGAGGAAGCCGTTGACACGGAGAATGTCTGATTCATTGATATCCGGCAGAAAAAAACCTTCCATCCATAGCATTATTCACTTCCTGAAGCGACCCGGTTTTATCCTTATTTAAGGATACCCAATACCGGGTTCGCAATTCTGTATACAATACCGTTGTTTGCCGGTTATCTGCTGAGATTGATGTTTTCAACAGGCGGTAAACCTGTTCGAATTCAATTAACGTGTATGCCTACGAGAAGCGGTCAAAACCCTATATGAATCTGCCGATAGACGATATCGAAAAGCTGAAAAGCAAATATGTCGGTTTTCTGAACTGGCAGGACATCATTGCCGGCCTGTCCATTGCCGGATTGCTCCTGCCACAGGCACTTGCATACTCCAGTATCGGCAACCTGCCTGCACAGGCCGGTATCATCGGCCTGTTTGCCGGGCTGCTCTGTTACGGTATTTTTGGTTCCAGCCGCTTTGCCCTCGTTTCTCCCACATCGTCGTCAGCTGTCGTCCTGGCTGCAGCGACCCTGTCTCTGGGCGGGGACAATCCCGGTTACCGATTGATGCTTGCCTCGGGCCTTGTCGCCATGACCGGCCTGATTTTCATTATTGCCGCCCTGACCCGCATGGGGAACGTCACCGATTTCATTGCAAAACCGGTTTTGCGCGGCTTCACCTTCGGGCTGGCCATCGTCATTATCATCAAGCAGCTGACGACTGTTTTGAATATCCATTCCTACAAAAGCAATCTCTTCGCTTTCATGGTCGACATTCTCAAACAGGCCAATCTGTGGAATATCGGCTGTCTCGTCACAACCGTGCTTGCCCTGATATTTCTGTCGCTGGGAGAATGGCTGCGACGGATAAAAAACGGAAAATACAAGAATTTCCCAAGCGGCACGCTGGTCATCATTCTCGGTATCCTCGCGAGCAAATGGTTCGATTTGCCTTCAATGGATATCCCTAACGTCGGCCTGATCCAGCTCAACCTCAACAATCCGACGATTCCCGACCTTCCCTATTCCGACTGGGTCCAGCTGTTTGAAATCGGCGTTGCTCTGGTATTCATTCTTTACGCAGAATCTTATGGTTCAATCCGCAGTTTTGCCATCAAACACCACGACACGATTTATCCAAACCGTGACTTGTTCGCGCTCGGTATTTCAAACATCGTTTCCGGTCTTTTTCAGGGGATGCCGGTAGGAGCCGGTTATTCAGCGACAGCGGCTAATGAAGCCTATGGCGCCCGCACACGGATCGCCGGCATCGCCACCATGATCATCACCTTTTTGATTATCCTGACGGTGCTTCCCTATATTGAATGGATACCCCAGCCCGTTCTCGCTGCCATTGTCATTTTCACGATGGCAACGACCTTGAGCCTGTCCAGTTTCAGACTCTACTTCACATGGAAAATCGACCGTGCGCTGATCGTCCTGTCCGTTCTGGCCGTTCTGGTTCTCGGTGTATTGCAAGGCTTGATGATCGCGATCGCAATCAGCCTTCTGATCATGTTGCGCCAGAACTCGAAGTCCACTGTTTCGGTTCTGGGACGACTGGGTCAAAGCCACGACTTCGTCAGTCTGACCGCTTTTCCCGAAGCCCAGCCCGTTTCCGGTATCCTGATCGTCAGGCCGGATCAGGCCATGTTCTTCGCCAATTCAGACCGTATTCTGGTACAGGTCAGGGATATCATTTCTTCTTCCAAACTGCCCATTCATACCGTTATTTTAAGTCTGGAACAGACACCCGATCTGGATGCGACAACAGTCGAGGCATTAAGGGATTTCTTTGAAAACATGAAAAAGGAAAGCAAAAAACTCATTCTTGCCCGATTGAAACCACCGGTTCATGATGTTCTGCTTTCAGCCCTCTCCGAAGAACATCCGGAAGTATCGCTTTCCCGACTGAGCGTGGAACGGGCCGTGAGATTGGCCCGTATCAAGGAAAATCCGAACAGGGCGGCCGAAACAGCCCTCCAGTGAAATATCAGCTAGAGCGCACAGTCATGGTTATGCCGACATCTTCCCACCACTCGCATTCTTTCTCCAGCCAGTAAAGCAGTGTCGGATAAGTATCGAGCCATTCTTTCGGCACCGTCATTTCAATACGGTTTTTGACCCTGACTTTCAGTTTGTCTGCCTTGAAATTCACCTTTGCATGCTGAAGCATGACCGCCAGTCTCAGCGCGACAACCGCTTTCAGTGCATCCGTATTGGTCAGCACTCCATTCAATTTTCTCAGGTTGCCCTTCTGGCCGAGGACAAGCTTGCTCATCTGCTTTTGCTCGCGGGCGGTAAAACCGGCCATATCCGCATTTTCGATCAGATACGCCCCATGCTTGTGATAGTTGGTCGGCGAGACGAAAATGCCGATCTCATGAAGCAAGGCACTCCAGTACAACTGCTTCAGGAATTTATCCGCTTCAGGCCCCAATTGCTTGTATATCGCCAGCGCATAATCAGCGACCCGTATGGCGCGCTGTTCATCCACTCCGTAGCGCCGGAGCATGTCGCGGATCGCTTCTTCACGGCGGTCTTTCTGGGTTTCCTGCAGATAAATATCCCACATGATCCCCATTCTCAGGCCAGCCTCAATCGGTTTGATCACGTCGATGCCGAAATCTTTCGTCAGCACGATCAGAATCGTCAGACCGCCCAGAATCGACGAAGCCCGTTCTGTCTTGACTCCGTCAAGCCCGGCTTTATTGATATGACCGGCCTCGATCAATTTCTTTTTCAGAAGCTCGAGATTCTCCAGTGTCATACGCCCGTCGCCAATCCCGTTCATCGCCAGAATTTCTGCTGTGGCCCGAATCGTGCCGGATGAACCGTACACCTCCGTCCAGCCACAGGAACGGTAATAATCGACCGCATCCTCGAACTGGCTTCTGGCTGACAGAATGGCCGCTTCGAAAGACGCTTCATCGATAATGCCGTCGTGGAAAAAGGCAAGGGTCTGCCTGACAGTACCGACGCTGAAAGATTCCGCCCTGACGATTTCCTGACCTTTTCCGTAAATCAGTTCTGTCGATCCCCCACCGATATCGATGACAAGCCGTCTTTCCTCGGGTCTTGCCAGAACGTTCGCCACGCCGAGATAAATCAGGCGGGCTTCTTCTTCACCGGAAATGACTTCGATAGGATAACCGATCACCTTTTCGGCATCCTGCAAGAATTCAGAGGCGTTGGAGGCAATGCGAAGGGTGTTGGTGGCAACGACTTTCACGTCGGATAAAGGATAGGCATCCAGTATTTCCCGAAGACGCCTCAATGCGTCGAGTCCTTTCTGGAACGCTTCGGCGGAAAGAACGTTCTTTTTGTTCAGTCCCGCAGCGAGCCTGTTCGGCTCGCGTGCGCTTTTGATGACGCAAATACTGCCGTTTACATATTCACCGATATGCAACCGAAAACTGTTCGAACCCAGATCTATCGCAGCAAACATTAAGACTTTCCCCTGTAATCCGCGAACAAAACAAATTTGAAACCGGACGATTATGCCGGTACAAAATGACAGTTTGTTGAAAAAACCGGAATTAGGCAAATGAAATTTCAGCCAAGTGTCGTATCGAGAACCATCATCAGGGCAAATCCGACCATCAGCCCGACAGTCGCAGGGGTCTGATGACCGTTTCTGTGCGTTTCCGGAATCACCTCATGCGAAACGACAAAGAGCATGGCTCCTGCCGCAAAACCAAGACCGATCGGATAGGACAAGGCCATACCTCTGGACAGACTGACCCCGAGCAAGGCCCCCAATGGTTCGAAAAGCCCGCTTGCGGCGGCAATCAGGACAGCTCGCAAACGGCTGACGCCTGCACTTCGCAAGGCAAGCGCCACAGCCAGCCCTTCGGGAATATGCGGTCAATACATACATGTGGCTGTCACGACCCGGAATCATATCCTGCAAAATAATGGCAATCGTCAGTGGCAAACCGATCGCCATATCCGCATGGGAAAAACCGACACCGATCGCCATGCCTTCCGGCAGGTTATGCAGCGAAATGGCGAAAACGAACAGCCAGACCTTGTTGAAACGCTCGTTCCCGGGACCGAAAGAACCGATCGTTTCATGTTCATGAGGCGTAAACTTGTCCAGCGAAAGCATCAGGATAACGCCACAGGCCATCCCGAAAACGACTACACCGGAGCCGAACACCTTGCTTGACGTCATTTCCATTCCGGCCGCCAGACCCGGCAGCAAAAGCGAAAAGGCACTGGCTGCCATCATCATCCCGGCTGCAAAACCGAGCATGGTATCTTCCACTTTTGTCGGGAGCTTGCGAACGACAAGTGCGGGAACCGCGCCCAGAGCCGTTCCGGCAAAACCGCCCAAACCACCGATAAAAGCGTATTGCATCGCCAGACTGACACCGTTACTGGCGACATCAAACAGGCTTTGAATAAACAGGATCAGAATTGTCAGCGAGGCCAATGCCAGAAAAGCGGCATAAAACCAGTGCCGCCTTGAATAGTGCAGGCACGAATTCCACCAGCTGAGTGCCACCGGTGTTTTTGCTTCATGTGTGTGTTCCGGAACCGACATAATCCTGACAATCCGATTGTTTTATAAATAGCCGAATGAATTTCCACTCGGCAAAAACGAAAAAAACGCGTTCAAAAATATACCAGACACCGCCAAAGCCGCGTCTGTTTGGTCAGATTCGAGTATATCCCAGTTCCAAAAGGCCCGTAGTGAAGCAAAAACAAATGAGATGTGCAAAACGACGTTTTTCCCCGAAATTGCCTGAACCGCGCATTCATACCCGGAAAATATAAATCTGCGATAAAAAAAATATTTTTAACGGCAGCCTTTGTTGGGTAAGATGAAATTCATCGATTTTGCCAATGAAAATCGTATCCGATTAACAAGGAATAATCACTAACATGTTTTCCTATATCTGGTTTCCGGCCCTGATCAGCGCAATGGGTGGATATCTTTTCATGAGCGTAGCTCCCCTAAGCACGCAGTTCATGGCACTTTTCGGGGTGGGCTATGCCGGAATGTCGCTCTTTCTTTCCGGACTCCTGTGGTCGCACAGCCTCGTGCAACTGCCTGCAGGCCTTATCCTCGACAAACTCGGCGTCTACCGTGGCTTTCTGATCGCCATCATCATCGCACTTGTCTCAAACCTGCTGCCCTTTCTTGCTCCTGAAAACCTGGCACTCGCAACCGCCCTGCGTTTTTTCGGAGGCCTGAGTTCCGGTGTCCTGTTCCTTGCCGGCGTCAAAGTCACCGCCATGATGGCACCTCCGGAAAAAATCGCACAGGCACAGGGTATACAAGGCGCGGCCTTCAGCCTCGGCACCATGCTACCCTTCGTGACACTACCCTATCTCGGCAACGAGGCATGGCGATTTTCATACCTGATACCTGCTACCCTCTCACTTGTCGTCATCGCCCTCTCCCTGCTCTTGCCAGCCTCGGTCAGGAAAAACAACGCAGGCAATAGCAATAGTCTTGCCAATCTCTTGAATGCCCTGAAATTCGTAGCCACATCGGTACCGATCTGGACTCTGGGCATGTTTCATGGACTCTCATACGGCACACTGAACAATCTCGGGCAGTGGCTTCCTTCCATACTGGCCGACCTGCACGGCCAAAGCACGGCATTGGGATGGAGTCTGGCAACCGGTGCCGTATTATTGCTTGGAACACTGGCACGTGCCTATGGCAGCGTATTGCTGCGCTGGTACACCCGCAGCTGGATCATCAACACAGCCGTCATGCTGATCGGCATCTGCTACATCGTTCTGGGATTGATCGGGAATGTCTACGTCGGACTGGCCGTCGGTATCGCACTGGCGCTGTTCGGTGGTTCCAACTACGGCTCCATCTTCAGCCTGACCGGCCAGACCGTTTCCCCGGTTTACGTCGCCACGGCAGCAGGCTTCATGAACATGATCGCCAATATTGCAAACGTCATGCTGACCCTGATTCTCGGAACGGTACGGGAATATACAGGAAGCTTTAGTATGGCTTTGTGTGCCACGGGGATTTTTGCATTGACGATTTGGGTGTGCGGGAGAAAGATCATCAACCGGTTCTCACAAACCATTTTTTCATAAAAAAATCAACATATATGTTCATAACAGTATATGCTGATTTTAATTTAGTTATTATTTTCCTGTCTGAAGTCTGTAATAAGTTTCTTTTTGTTCCATTAACTCATCATGACTTCCACGTTCTATAATTCTACCCTGTTCTAATACCATAATACAAAAAAAGCACGAATTGTTGCCGGTCTGACCCAAATTCAAGTGGCTAAAGCCATGGGAGTAAGTCAACCAACCTATCAACGTTGGGAATCTCGTGCTGTAAATGTCCCGACTAAACAATTAGACAAACTCGCTAAAGTTTTAGATTGCACCTTGTCTCTATTAATTGGCAAACCAGAGCCATTTGATTTACTCGGAATAGATAAAAATATATCTGATAAATATACTTATTTTGGTGAAGTTGCCTTTCATTTTCACAGTGGTTCCAGACCACTACTTTTACCAATTTCCGATGCCGTATACACCTATTTAAATAGTGCATTATCTAATGCCGATGCTTTCATTGAAATAACATCTCTTGATAACAGAACAGTTTTTATACGTAACAATGCAATTTCCGATATATTCTTTTCAAGTGATGCATATGACGATTATGGGCCTGATGATTATGGTGATCAACATTTAGGCATTTTCCCCTATGATGCATTTTGGAAAATTTTAGAACATTCTGAATGTATAGAATGTCTTGAAGACGAATTCAGCCCTCAGGAAATTAAAGATGTACTTTCTAATATTTCCCCAGTTTGTAACAATTCAGACAACACAAATGAAAATGACAGTAATCAATCGGATATTCAAAAAATTGTTGATGACTACACATTGAATCTTCCCGAAAAATACTATGATCGAGCGCGAAAAGTCACATGGCAACTTTCTAAAAATAGAATCCGACAAGTCAGCAAATTCGATAACAAAGAACTTTACGAAGAATTTAGTATTCTTCCCTTAAGCGAGGAAGATGATTATTTCTATTTTGCGACAGAAAGTTTTCACCGTTCAATATTCATAAAACTAGCCAATGTTGATTTCATTTCTGTTCCAACGCACAAATATCGTGAAGGTATTTTAGAGAGCAGAGCAGAAGACCTGTCAGAAACTATATAATTTAAAATCTTAATTTTTCAACTAAAAAAGCCCCGTTGTACGGGGCCTTGAAAATAGTATAAACCTTAGTTTTAAAACGGAATATCGTCATCCATATCCGGTGACAACCCGGCCGGCCGGTTGCTCTGTTGCGGGCGTTGCTGCTGGGTGTTCTGTGCCGGACGGGATGGCGGCTGATAGCTGCCACGTTCTTCCGGCGGCTCACCGGCACCCTGACGGCTGCCGAGCATTTGCATGGTATCGGCGATGATTTCGGTCGCGTAACGGTCGATGCCTTCCTTGTCGGTGTATTTGCGTGTTCTCAGGCGTCCTTCAATGTAGACCTGCGAACCCTTTTTCAGGTACTGGCCTGCAATTTCAGCCAGTTTGCCGAAGAAGGAAATACGGTGCCATTCGGTCTGTTCTTTCTGCTCGCCCGAGGCTTTGTCACGCCACCGATCGGTCGTGGCTACAGCGATACTGGTGACCTGTTCACCACTTGGCAGATAGCGATTTTCCGGATCGCGGCCGAGATTACCGACAATGATAACCTTGTTGATCGACGCCATGACTTTCTCCTGATAGACGTATTTAATTTGTTCAGTTCAGATTCATGAATGAGTCAAAACAACTCATTTATAAACCACAATTATGCAGCATTATAAGCCAGCAGCGCCCCGATCTGTACAAGTGAAGCGATCCGAACAACAAATCTTTTATTTGCCTGCTTTTCGTCAATATGAGGTGTGTCCTGTGAAAGATGGTCAAATAGGTTATAGTATCGAATTGGCCTGTATATATTAACAGTTCACTTTGTTTGACTATATTGCCTTCCATGACTGAAGAACAAGGAAAAATCGTTATCCGGGGCGCACGTACGCATAATCTGAAAAACATTCAGATCGACTTGCCGCGTAACAAGCTGATTGTCATTACCGGACTGTCCGGCTCCGGAAAATCTTCGCTCGCATTCGATACGCTCTATGCCGAAGGGCAGCGCCGTTATGTGGAATCGCTGTCGGCTTACGCGCGCCAGTTTTTGCAGCTGATGGAAAAACCGGACGTCGATCTGATCGAGGGGCTTTCCCCTGCGATCGCGATCGACCAGAAAGCGTCGTCGCACAATCCGCGTTCGACGATCGGGACCGTTACGGAAATTTACGATTACCTGCGTCTTTTGTACGCTCGCGTCGGAACACCTTTTTGTCCGGAACATCCGGAAAACCCGCTTGCCGCCCAATCCGTTTCGCAAATGGTCGATGCCGTGATGGCCATGCCGGAAGGCACGCGGCTGATGATTATGGCTCCTGTCGTCGCCAACCGGAAAGGTGAACACGTCGATCTGTTCGAGCAGATGCAGGCACAGGGATATATCCGTTTCCGCGTGCAAAGCGGAACGAAAAAAGCGGCTGTTTTCGATGTGGACAGCATTCCATCACTGAAAAAGAACGAAAAACATACGATCGACGTCGTTGTTGACCGTGTGAAGGTCAACCCTGACATCAAGCAGCGTCTGGCCGAGAGCTTCGAAACGGCCTTGCGTCTGGCTGAAGGCCGTGCATTGACAGTTGATATGGATACCGGTGAGGAACAGGTTTTTTCCAACCAGTTCGCCTGCCCTGTGTGTGGCTATTCGATTCATGAGCTGGAACCACGACTGTTTTCATTCAACAACCCGATGGGCGCCTGCCCGGATTGTGACGGGCTCGGCCATATCGAATTTTTCGATCCGAAACGGATCGTGCTTCATCCCACCCTGCCACTGGCTTCGGGTGCGATCAAAAGCTGGGACAGGCGCAATCCGTTCTATTTCCAGATGTTGCAGGCGCTCGCCGACCATTATCATTTCAACGTCGAAACGCCTTACGAGGATTTGCCGGAAGACATCCAAAAGGTCATCCTTTTCGGTTCCGGCAAGGAAAAGATCGCCTTTACCTATATCAATGCTCAGGGCCGTCCATGGGTTCGGGAACATACGTTTGAAGGTGTTGTCAACAATCTGGAACGGCGTTACCGCGAAACCGATTCGATGGCTGTCCGTGAAGACCTTTCCAAACTGATTAATGAGCGGGAATGTCCGACCTGTCATGGTGCGCGTTTGCGCGTGGAAGCCCGCTTCGTCAAAGTCGGCGATGGCGATCAGGCCCGCACAATCGATGAAATCACCCGCCTGCCCCTGAACGAGGCACTGGCCTATTTTGAAACATTGTCGTTGACCGGCGCGAAGAAAGAAATCGCGTCGCGTATCGTGAATGAAATCGTGTCGCGCCTGCACTTTCTGAATAATGTCGGGCTGGATTATCTCTCCCTCTCCCGCAGCGCGGAAACATTGTCAGGTGGCGAATCGCAACGCATCCGTCTGGCGTCACAAATCGGCAGCGGCCTGACCGGGGTCATGTATGTACTGGATGAACCGTCCATCGGCTTGCATCAGCGCGATAATGACCGCCTGATTGCGACCCTGAAGCATTTGCGTGACATCGGCAACACCGTCATTGTCGTCGAACATGACGAGGACGCCATACGCACAGCCGACTTCATCGTCGATATGGGTATCGGCGCAGGCGTTCACGGCGGCAATGTCGTTGCCAGCGGATCACCTGCCGACATTCTGCAATCGAAAGAATCCCTGACGGCAAAATACCTGAACGGTTCGCTTGCCATCGCTGTTCCGAAAAAACGGATCAAAAGGGATACTGACAAACAACTCGTCATCAAGGGTGCCACGGGCAACAACCTGAAAAAAGTAACGCTGAAACTGCCGGTAGGCTTGCTGACCTGTGTAACGGGTGTCTCCGGTTCGGGCAAATCGACCCTCGTCAACGACACGCTCTATGCAGCCGTATCCCGTCACATTTACGGTTCCCAGACTGAACCGGCGCCTTTTGAATCCATCGAGGGACTTGAACATTTCGACAAGGTCATTTCAGTCAATCAGGCTCCGATCGGCAGGACGCCGCGTTCGAATCCGGCAACTTATACCGGACTGTTCACTCCGATCCGAGATCTGTTTGCAGGTGTTCCGCAGGCACGTGAACGGGGTTATACGGCTGGCCGTTTTTCGTTCAATGTCAAAGGCGGTCGCTGTGAATCCTGTCAGGGTGATGGCGTCATCAAGGTTGAAATGCACTTCCTGCCAGACGTGTACGTTCCCTGTGACGTCTGTCATGGCAAACGATATAACCGGGAAACGCTTGAAGTCACATACAAGGACAAAAACATTTCTGACGTGCTGAACATGACGGTTGAGGAGGCGCATGAATTTTTCAATGCTGTCCCGTCCATCGCCCGCCGTTTGCAAACCCTTCTCGATGTTGGCCTCGGTTACATCCGGCTTGGACAAAGTGCGACGACCCTGTCGGGAGGTGAAGCCCAGCGCGTAAAGCTGTCGCTGGAGCTATCGAAACGGGATACGGGACGGACACTCTACATTCTGGACGAACCGACCACCGGCCTTCATTTCCACGATATCGACATGCTGCTGAAGGTTATCCATCGCCTGCGCGATCAGGGCAATACAGTCGTGATCATCGAGCACAACCTTGATGTTATCAAAACGGCTGACTGGATCGTCGATCTCGGGCCGGAAGGCGGAGCCGGAGGCGGCCAGATCATTGCGACAGGCACACCGGAAGATATTGCGAAAGAAAAAGCCAGCATGACAGGGAAATATCTCGGTTCCATGCTGAAAAAGAAATAAATTTTCAGTACAGCACGAACAAAACCGATTTCCGGTTGTTTCAAAAATAAACCCCTCATGAGAGGGGTTTATTTATTTTCACGCCAATTTATTGCCGCCTTATTGCCAGATCTGACTCATGAAGGCGATTCAAACCCCTAAAGCAATACGTTTTCAGCCAGATTGATTCCCTCTGACGTTCCCCGCAATACGAGAACATCGTTCTCCTGAAAAACCAGATCGTCGGAGACCTTGATTCTTTCCTTGTCGCGTCTGACCAGCGTGATTTCAACCTGAGAGACCGGCAGATCGACTTCCTGTGCCGTCTTTCCGATCGCGCTTGCACCGGGCGGGAGTGTCAGGGCATGCAGCCTCCAGTAAGAATCCGTTTCGGTCGGAATGGTATCGCTTTCCCCGAGAAAATATTCCCGGAGTTTGCTGTAACGTGATGAGCGAACATGCTGAACCCGCTTGAGAATACGCTTCATCGGAATGCCATAAAGCATGTACGCGTATGAGGTCAAAACCAGACTGCTCTCGATGATTTCCGGAACGACTTCATCCGCACCGGCCGCCTTCAATTTGTCGAAATCACTTTCGTCATAACTGCGAACGATAACCGGCAAATTGGGCGCCATTTCTTTGGCAAAATGCAAAATTCTCAAGGCCGCCTGCGTGTTGGCGAATGTGATGATCAGGGATGATGCGCGATGAATGCCTGCTGCCACAAGGCTTTCCCTGCGTGTGGCATCGGCATAGGAAACACTCGCCCCGGCTGTTTCCGCCTTGCGAACCCGTTCGAGATCGAGATCGAGCGCCCGGTAAGGAATCTGTTCCTCTTCAAGCAAGGTCGCAATATTCTGACCGGTGCGTCCGAAACCGGCCATGATCACATGTTGCTGTAATGACATGGCACTGCTGGCGATCTTCGTCAATTCAAGCGACTGCTGCACCCACTCGTTGGAAGAAAAGCGCATCACGATCTTGTCGGAATTCAAAATGATGAATGGTGCAATCAGCATCGACAATACCATCGAAACCATCGTGACCTGCAATAGCCAGGGTTCGACCATATTCAGGCCGGCAATCTGGTTAACGAGCACAAAGCTGAATTCGCCTGCCTGCGCCAGAGCCAAACCGGTTTTCAGGCTGACCCCTTTGGAAGCGCCAAACAGTCTCGTCAACCATGCTGCCAACGCAAATTTGTACAGGAAAGCGAGAACGACAATCAGGATGACAAGCCACCAGTAGGTAAAGACGACGCGCATGTTGAGCATCATGCCGATGGTGATGAAGAAAAGCCCCAGCAGGACGTCACGGAACGATTTGATATCGACGTCCACCTCGTTTTTGTAACGGGTTTCCGAAATCAGCATGCCGACGATAAAGGCACCCAGTTCCATCGAAAGCCCGGCTTTCTCCGTAATCCATGCTGCCCCCAGTGTGATCAAGAGCAGGTTCAGCATGAACAATTCCTGGGAATTCCGGCTCGCGACCAGAGAGAGCCATTTGCTCATCATCTTTTTGCCGAAGAAAAGCAACAACATCAAAACCAGCGCCGTTTTACCCAGTGCCAGTCCGATCAGAAGCCAGATGTCGCCCGTTCCCCGTGACAGGGTCGGAACGATGATGAGGAGCAGGACGACGGCCAGATCCTGAAACAACAAGATGCCGATGACACGCCTTCCATAATCCGTTTCCAGTTCCATGCGTTCCGCCAGCATTTTGGAAACGATGGCAGTCGACGACATGGCCCATGCGCCACCCATCGCCAGAGCTGCCTGCCAGGATGTCGTTCCAAGCGAGGGAAGAAGAAAAACGATGGCAAGAGTGATGATGATCGATCCGAGAATGGAAATCGATACCTGTGCCAGTCCGAGTCCGAACACGATTTTTCTCATCGCAAGCAATTGCGGCAGGGAAAATTCGAGACCTACGGTAAACATCAGGAAA
>ERZ827512.1998-NODE-1998-length-17797-cov-4.984951_pt1 | contig 17797 bp, 15 predicted proteins | sample MGYA00519916_ERZ827512 | MGnify/ENA primary metagenome ERZ827512 (study PRJEB31778, sample SAMEA3449335) | human gut metagenome | biome: human gut; feature: human-associated habitat; material: faeces | place: United Kingdom | collected 2010/2012 ... | reverse complement strand
AGCGCGACATCCGTCACCGGCTGGACTGGTATCTTGACAGCGGATTTACCGCCATTTGGGTATGGTCGGTGGACTTGGGCGGAGGCAATCATGAAATTTTCATAGGGTACGCATAACACAGTAAAACCAAACGGCGGAAAGCGAAGGCTCACCTTAACACGGTGGGTCTTTTCTTTTTGCCCAAAATCAAAGGAGGACAATATTTTGAAAAGAGGAAAACGCATTTTGTCCCTGCTCCTGGCGCTTGTGATGAGCGTCGGGATGTTTACGGGACTGGCAACCACAGCGTTTGCCGCAACGGAGGAAATGACGCTGTATATGTACGATCTTCCTCGCGGCGGCGCAAACCGCACCGCGTGGGGACACCCCGCCCTGTCCCTTATGGGCGGCTGGAACAGCGCCGGACGGGACGGCTACTGGTCGGTGTTCTGTAAGGACAGCTATTCCGGTCAGATCGTCTACTGCATCGAGCCGGGCGTGCATTGCGCCACCGGCGACCTAAACAGCGCCTACGGCGAGAGCTTTTGGGACAGCTACCCGTCGAGCCTGAATCCGACCATTTCTCCCACCGCTATTAAGGCGTATATCGGTCGAATCATGCTGTACGGCTGGCAGGGCAACGGCGACACCGGGAGAACGGACGAAAATGAGCTTGCCGCGCAGATCGCCACGCAGTTGCTCGTATGGGAAACCGTCGTGGGCGAGCGCGACAGCCGGTTTAACCATGTGTGGGGCAGCTCGCAGGGCTACAACAATGTCATTGAGATGATCCGTGACGACCATCCGCTGCGCAGTCAGATTTTCAGCTACTACGATCAGATCGAAAGCGCGGTACAGCAGCACACCATGCTGCCCAGCTTTTTCAACCGCAGCTCCGCCGCCGCAGGCTCCTACGAGCTGAAATGGAACGGCACAAACTACTCCGTTACCCTTACCGATACCAACGGCGTGCTGGATAATTTCAAGTTCTCCAGCAATATCAGCGGTATTCAGTTCTCGGTCAGCGGCAATCAGCTTACCATCTCCTGCGATACCGCGCCCACCGGTGCTGTGTCCATTACCGCCGAAAAGACCAATGCAACGCGCAGGGGCGTTGTGGTATGGGGCGATGGCGTGACAGGCGGCGGTACGCAGGACTTCGCCACCTACGGCGCGACCGTAGACGATCCCGTGACGGGATATATGAGCCTTGAGGTCATGACCGGCAGTATGAAGCTCGTCAAAACCTCCGAGGACGGCAAGGTGGGCGATATCAGCTTCACGATTTCCGGCGAGGGCGTCAACACCACAAGAACGACCGACGCAAACGGCGTGATCGAGATTTCCGACTTAAACCCCGGCGTCTACACCGTTACCGAGCAGGCCATCGACAAATACGAGCCGCAGGAAACCCGCCGCGTTACCATCGTCAGCGGGCAGACTGCCACCGTAAACTTCAACAACACCCTTAAACGCGGCCACCTTGCCGTTACCAAAACCAGCGAGGATGGGCTGAACGAGGGCGTGACCTTCCACCTCTACGGCATTTCTCTTTCAGGGCTTGCGGTCGATGAATACGCTGTTACCGACAGTTCGGGTAAGGCGTATTTCAGCGATGTCCTCATCGGCACGGGCTATACGCTTGAAGAAGTTGATACCGCCATCCGCTATGTAGTGCCGGACAAGCAGACGGCGGCGGTGGAATGGAACACCGTGACGGATAAGAGCTTTACGAACATCCTCAAAAAGTTCAATGTCACGCTTACCAAATCCGACAGCGAAACCGGCTTGCCGCAGGGCGACGCCACGCTTGCAGGCGCGACCTACGGGCTGTATAAGGGCGACACTCTTATCGACAGCTATACCACGGACGCAAACGGCCAGTTTACCACCGGCTATTATGTCTGCGATTCGGACTGGAGTATCCGCGAAATCAACCCCTCCGAGGGCTATCTGCTGGACGGCACAAGCTACCATGTGGGCGCGGAGCCGGAGCTTTATACCATCGAGCTGAACAGCACCGCCGTGGATGCGACAGAGATTATCGTTAAGGGCAATATTGCGCTCATCAAGCACACGGACGATGGTAGCACACAGATAGAAACGCCCGAATACGGCGCAGAGTTTGCGGTCTATCTCAAATCCGCAGGCAGCTATGAAGCCGCAAAAGAAACCGAGCGCGACTATCTCATCTGTGACGAGAACGGCTTTGCCCAGACCAAGGATATGCCCTACGGCATATACACCGTCCGTCAGATAAAAGGCTGGGACGGTCGTGAACTGATGCCGGACTTTGATGTGTATATCTCGCAGAACGGCGCGACCTACCGTTATCTCATCAACAACGCCAACTTCGAGAGCTATATCAAGGTCATCAAGACCGACGCGGAAACGGGCAAGGTCATTCCTTATGCGGGTGCAGCTTTTGAAATCTACAACCCGGACGGCAGTAAGGCGGAAATGACCTACACCTACCCGACGCCCACCACCATTGATGTATTTTACAATGCGGAGGGCTATCTCGTGACGCCCGAAAAACTGCCCTACGGCAAGGGCTATTCGCTGGTCGAGATCGGCGCGCCCTATGGCTATGTGCTGAACGGCGAGCCGGTGTATTTTGATGTGACCGCCGACAATGCCACGGAGGAAAACGCCGTCACGGTGGTCGAGGTCACAAAGTCGAACACGGCGCAGAAGGGCGTGATCCGGATCAGCAAGAGCGGCGAGGTCTTTTCTTCCGTCACCGAGGCGGACGGACTGTATCAGCCTGTTTTCTCCGTTCGGGGCTTGCCGGGGGCGGTCTGGGGCCGCTGGGACTGGGATCGGGGGGTTCTCTTTCTGCGACTGAACATGGGTGTCTCCTTCCGCCGGAATGCCAAGGCAAGGAGCAAGAAGTTTCCTTCTCACTCCTTGCGCGTTTTCACTATATGGCGGCGCTCAGCGGAAATATTCCACCACCGCGCCGATGCCGTCCTTGAGCCAGGTCCATGCCTGGGCCAGGGGTCCGGTGCTTTCGGGACGACAGATCTCGGCCATATCCGCACCGCCCAGCTCGATATACTCGATCTGATCGCTGGTAGGCTTGGTCATGCCGGCCGCCTGGGCGGCGGCCTTTACGGCGGCCTGGTCGAAGGCCTTTTCATATGCCACGCCCAGGGCCACGCGCTCCTCCTGGACCTGCTGGAGCTGGGACTGCTTGGCGGTAAGGTCGTGGCTGGCCTGGGTCAGCTTCACATAGCCCATCATCAGCACCACGACCATCAGGGCCAGAACGGCCACGCCGCCTACCAGAATGGGGGAGGCGTGCTCCCGGGGGCGGGCCGCCGGACGGCGGCGGGGCTCCCGCTGGGGGCGGATATCCCGCTCCGGGCGGCGCAGGGGCTCCTGGGGCTGGCGGACGGCGTTGCCGTCAAGCTGCTCCCAGTTCAGGGTATTCAGGTCATAAGCCAGGCTGCCGAACACCGGCTCGTTATTCATCCTGTTCTTGTTCTCCGCCATGGTAGGGCAGCTCCTTTCATATGTTGAAATCGTTTCCGAAAACGGGGGAAAAATTTACAGCTTTTCCGCCACGCGCAGCTTGGCGCTGCGGGCACGGGGGTTATAAGTCAGCTCTGCGGGGCCGCAGACGATGGGCTTGCGGTTCACCAGGCGCACCGTGGGCTTCTTGCCGCAGACGCAGACCGGGAAATTCGGGGGGCAGGTGCAGCCGGTGGCCAGCTCCTGGAGGGTTTTCTTGACAATACGGTCTTCCAGAGAGTGGAAGGTAATGACGGCCAGGCGGCCGCCGGGGGCCAGACGCTGGGCCGCAGCCCGGAGCATGGCGGTGAGCTCGTCCAGCTCGCCGTTGACGGCGATGCGCAGGGCCTGGAAGCTCCGCTTGGCCGGATGCTGCTTTTCCCGCAGAGCCTGGGGCGGCATGGCACTTTTGATGAGCTCCACCAGCTGGCCGGTGGTCTCGATGGGAGCTTCCTCCCGGGCGGTGACGATGCGTCTGGCAATGGCCGGGGCATAGCGCTCCTCGCCGTATTCATAAAGGATGCGGCGCAGCTCCTCATAGGGCCATTCGTTGACCACGGTGCGGGCCGTCAGGCCGGCGGTGCGGTCCATGCGCATGTCCAGGGGAGCGTCGTGCATGTAGGAGAAGCCCCGCTGGGCGTCGTCCAGCTGGGGAGAGGACACGCCCAGGTCGAAGAGCATGCCGTCCACCGCCGGGACGTTCAGCTGGTCCAGCACCTGGGCCACGCAGCTGAAGTTGCTGTGAACCAGGGTGACGCGGTCTATATACGGGGCCAGGCGGCGGCGGGCAGCCTCCAGGGCGGTCTCGTCCCGGTCCAGGCCGATGAGACGGCCTCCGGCCGTCAGACGGCGGACAATCTCCCAGGAGTGACCTGCCCGGCCCAGGGTGCCGTCCAGGTAGATGCCGTCCGGCCGGATATTCAGCCCCTCCATACACTCATCCAGCAGCACCGGGCGGTGGCCGAAGGCCACGTCAGCGGCTTCGTTTCGGTCAAATGCCATGGCTCACATCCCCATTTCCTGCATTGCTTTCTCCAGCTGGCCGGATTGGAGGGCTTCGTCCTCCATTTTCTGCCATAGCTGGGCGTTCCAGATCTCGGCCCGGTCAAAGACGCCGATGATGACCACCTCTTTTTCCAGGTTGGCGTACTGGCGCAGCTTGGCGGGCAGGAGAATGCGGCCCTGGGCGTCGGGCACGCAGTCGGTCATGTAGGCGTACATCATGCGCAGACCCTTGATCCTGGTAAAGCTCGTGCCCTTGAGGCTGGCGTTGAAGTCGGCCCAGCCCTGGTCGGAGAAAACGGACAGGCAGTGGTCCTGGCCCACGGTGACGTGGAGGGTGCCGCCCAGCTCGTCCCGGAGCTTGGTGGGGATGAACAGCCGGCCCTTGGCATCAATATTGTGCGCATATTGGCCATTCATGTCCGCATCCCCTCCCTTCGGCACCACTTTGTGGGAAAATCGTGGGACAGAGCCACACCTGTATGGGTTTTGGCACCACTTAGTCCCACATCGGAATCAAAAAAAAGACACCGCCAGATATGTATTTTTATTATATAGCAGGGTATAGGATTTTGCAAGAGGTTTTTTTGACCATATTCTCCGGGAAATTTGTCCAATTTCAGGTGTTTCCAGGAAATTCCTGCACTTTTTGAAACGTTTGTTCTATGACGGCGCAAAAAAATCGCATACCGGCGTGAAAACAGCGGCCGGTATGCGGATATGCGGTAAAAGAAGAATGCGTGCCAGCAAAATGCACAGAAAACGCCGGAAAATTTCGTCAGTCCTCCGAAGCCTGCTTGGTGGGATCGGACTTGAGCTTTTCCTGGCAGACCTGCATCTGCTCGGCGGAGGCGCTGCGGAAGCGGACGCGGGACTCCCGGACCTCGTCCAGGGCGGCCTGGATGGCCTCCTCCGTGCGGCGCAGAGCGTCCTCGGTGTAGGTGTTGGCCACCTGATACAGCTGGCGGCTGCGGTCCTCCGCCTGGTGGATGATCTCGCTGCTGCGGCGCTGGGCCCGCTGAATGGTCTCGCTTTCGGAGACGATGGTCTTGGCGTCCTCCTGGGCCTTTTCCAGCATGCGGCGGGACTCCTCCTGGGCCTGGTCCCGCAGGCGCTTGGCCTCGTCCTGGGCCTGGTCCAGCATACGCTTGACCTCGCGATTGGCCTTGTCCACATACTGCTCCTTGGACTTCATCAGATCCTGCGCCTTGCTGAGCTCTGCGGGGAGCTTGGTGCGGACCTCGTCCAGCAGGTCCAGGGCTTCCTCCCGGTTGATAATGCATTTTTCGGAGCTGAAGGTAGCTCCCCGGGCCTCGTCGATCATGCCGTACAGCATGTCAAGGAGCTTCTGTACGTTTTTATCTTCCATTTATGACCGTCCTTTCCACTGCGCGGCCACCGGGGCCGGCACATATTGTTCCATGGGCTGTCCGTAGCGGAGCATTTCCCGGACCATGGTGCTGCTGAAATGCTGGTAGGCGGGACTGGCCGGCAGGAATACGGTTTCCAGTCCCGGCAGGATGCCCCGGTTGATGCTGGCCATCTGGTACTCCTGGTCGAAATCCGTGGCGTTGCGCAGACCCTTTACCAGAACGCAGGCACCCTTGTCCCGGGCGTACTGCGCCAGCAGGCCGGTGTAATGCTCCGCCGCCACATTGGGCAGGTCCGCCACGGAGCGGCGGATCATCTCCACCCGTTCGTCGGCGGAGAACATAGGCTTTTTGTCGCAGTTGACCAGCACGCAGACGTACACCTGGTCAAAGCACTGGGCGGCCCGGCGGATAATATCCATATGCCCCAGCGTGATGGGGTCGAAGCTGCCGGGATAGATCGCAATTTTCATGGGGGGTCATTCCTCGCTTCCCTGACGGTGGTAGACTGTCAGCTTGATCTTACCGTAGCGATACTCCCGGTAAAGGCGGTAGGGGGCCTCCAGGGCGGGCAAAACGGCGTCTGCCGGACTTTCCGCCATTATTATACCATGTTCGCGACAAATGTCAAACCCTGCAATATCCGAAAGAGCCTGCTCCAGCAGACCGGAGGCGTAGGGCGGGTCCAGGAAGATCAGGTCGAACTTTTCGCCGCTGCGCAGATAGGCCAGGGAGTCGCCGCTTCTGACCCGGGCCCGGTCCAAAAGACCGCACAGCTCCAGGTTATCCCGGACCAGCTTCACGGCGTCGGCGCGCTTGTCCACGAACACGGCCTCCGCCGCGCCGCGGCTCAGAGCCTCGATGCCCAGCTGACCGGTGCCGGCGAACAGGTCCAGCACCCGGCGGCCCTCGATGTCGAATTGCAGGATGGAGAACATGCTCTCCTTGACCTTGTCTGTGGTGGGGCGGGTGTCCATGCCCTGGAGCTCCTTGAGACGGCGGCCCCGGGCGGTTCCGGTGATGACTCTCATAGCGTTATCCCTTCGGATCGAAGCACTCGAAGATCACCAGGTTTCCCTGGGCCTCGGCGGCTTCCATCTCCTCTTTCGTTCGGATGGTCCAGTTTACCTCCTGGACATGGTAGAATTTCCGGCACCAGCGCAGACACAGGTTGTCCCGGTCGGAGAACCGGTAGGCGATGAAGTCGGGCCTCACGGCCACGTTGGAAAACAGATTCCCCAGAAGCCACATGGTGGCCTTGCCGTGACCGGCGGTCTCACCATGGCGCAGGAACTGCTCAGACAGCTGGCCACGGACGATCTCGGGGCGGTTCTTTTTCAGCCAGATCAGGCAGCGGGGGTCGAAGGATTCGATGCAGTAATGAACCCGGTACCGGTCCAGCATGCGGCAGGTGGCCTCCGCCAGGGCGGCGTGGTTGCCCCGCTCGGCCTTCAGCTCGATGATCAGGGGCGTGCGGTCCTGGAACAGCTCCAGCACCTCCTCCAGCAGGGGGATCTGCTCATCGGTGCCCTCCAGGCGGTACTGCTTCAGCTCCTCCGCCGTCAGGTCCTCCACCAGCACGTCGGCGCCGGCGGTGCGCCTGAGGCTGGCGTCGTGGATGACGGCCAGGCGGCCGTCTTTCATCAGGTGAACATCCAGCTCTGCGCCGCAGCCGTTTTCAATGGCCCGGCGGAAGGCGGCCATGGAGTTTTCGGGAATGCAGGGCTTGTCGTGATAGCCCCGGTGGGCGTAGCGGAACAGCCGCAGCAGGCCCCAGGCGCTGTGGCCCCGGCGGCATTGCAGAAGCAGGGTGAAAAGCTCTCCCAGGATCAAAAGAACCAGCAATACGATCAAAACGGGCATTTTGCGTCAATCCTCCATCTCGTCCAGAGCTTCCAGACCGATCTTGGCCTGGGGCTTGCTGTCGCCATGGCGGACGAACAGCATGGTGACGAAGGCCAGAGTCGTGAATACGGCGGCGTAGGGGAAGAGCACATGCATGCCGAAGCGGTCCATCAGCAGACCGGACAGCATAGGCGTGGCCACCTGGGCGGCCATGGAGGCGGTGTAGTAAAAGCCGGTATATTTGCCCACGTCGCCGCCGGAGCACATCTCCACCACCATGGGGAAGGAGTTGACGTTGATGGTGGCCCAGGCGATACCGGCCAGGGCGAACATGGCGTTCATCAGCATGGTGGGGCTTTCGGCGTTGAGGAAGGCGGCCACGGTGAAGGCGGCGGTCAGCATGACCACGCCGGCCAGGATGGTCTTTTTCCGGCCTGCCTTGGAGGCGATGAAGCCCACAGGCAGATAGGAGACAATGGCCGCCGCCTGAGCGATGATCAGCGTCAGGTTATAGTCCTTGTGCAGAATATTGCTGGCGTACACGGAATACTTGGAGGTGACGGCGTTGTAGCCGAAGAACCACAGAACGATGGACAGGAGAAGGAAAATCAGGGACTTTACCTCGTCCACGGACAGCTTGCGGCCGCCTGCGGACTCCTCCTGCTCCTGAGTCTCCTCCTCAATGCCCAGGGCCACGGCCTGCTGCTGCATTTCGTAGGCCCACTCCTTTTCCCGGACGGTGAGCATGAAAATCACCAGCGCCGCCAGCATGATGGCCGCAATGACGGCGAAATAGCCGGTGTAGCTCATCAGGGAGTTGCGGACGGCGGAGGTGGCGAACACCATGCCCAGAGCCAGCACCAGAATGCCGCCGGCAGAGCCCATGAGGTTGATGACGGCGTTGGCCTTGGAGCGCAGAGGCTTCAGGGTCACGTCGGGCATCAGGGCCACCGCCGGGGACCGGAACACGGCCATAGAAACCAGGACGATCAGCAGCAGAACGATGAAGAATACCAGGGTGGCGGGACTTTTGGCGGTGGCGTCCCAGGCGCAGGCCTGGCGGGCGGGGACCACATAGTTGGTATAATCGGGGTTGGTGACGGTCTTGCCGTCCTGCTCCACCTGGCTGCGGATCCGGATGAATTCCTCCTGGGTGAACTTCTGGCTCAGGACGAACTTGTCGCCGCTGGGGGTCAGCAGCGTCTCGTCGGCCTGGCGGTCGTAGATCTGCTCCAGGGCGGCGGGGTCGTCAATGGCGGAGACATCGGACAGGTGCCGCAGCTGGGCGCTGTCCACAAAGGACAGGGCGATGAGCATCACGGCGGCGATGAGGGTACCCACCACGATGAAGGGGGTGCGGCGGCCCCGCTTGCCCCGGTGCTTGTCGGAAATGGCGCCGAACAGGGGCAGCATGAACAGGGCCAGCACGTTGTCCAGGGCCATGATGACGCCGGACCATGCCTGGCTCATGCCGAATTTGTTGGTGAGGATCAGGGGGATGGTGTTGTCATAGGCCTGCCAGAACGAGCAGATCAGGAAGAAGGCAAAGCCCACGAAAATAGTCCGCTTGTAGTTGAGTTTCATACAGTCTCCTCCAGTTTCCGGTACAGGGTACCGATGTCGGGATACACCCAGGTGGGGTGGATCTGATAGGTGTCGATGTCCGCCATGGTGCCCTCGCCGGACAGGACGAACACGGTGTCGATGCCGGCGTTGACGCCGCAGGCAACGTCGGTGTACAGCCGGTCCCCCAGCAGCACCGTCTGCTCCGGGGAGAAGCCCGTGCGCTCCATAGCCAGCAGGGCCATCTGGGGCCTGGGCTTGCCGATGACCGTAGGCTCCCGGCCGGTGGCGGTGGTGAGCATCCGGCAGACGCTGCCGCAGTCGGGCACGGAGCCGTACCAGGTGGGGCAGACCCAGTCGGGGTTGGTGGCCACGAAGGGAACGCCCCGGTTCAGCAGAATGCAGGCGTCCTCCAGCTTCTGGAACGTGAGCTCCGTGTCGAAGCCGCACAGAAGCACCTCCGCCTGCTCCCGGTCCCGGGTCACGGGGATACCGGCTCCGTCCAGCTGGGCCAGGAAGGAATCCGTGCCGAACACATAGCAGGTCTTTCCCGGCAGGGTCTCCCGCAGATAGCGGACGGTGGCATCCACGGAGGTGAGATAGTCGTCCCGGGTAGTCTCGATGCCCATGCGGCGGAGCTTTTCCATGTAGCCCTCCACGCCCCGGGAGGAATTGTTGGTCAGGAACAGATACCGGCCTCCCATGGCGCGCACGTGGCGCAGGAACTCCGGTACGCCGTCGAACAGGCGGTCACCGATGTAGATGGTGCCGTCCATGTCCAGCAGAAACAGCCGCTTATCCCGCAGCTTAGTCACGGAATCGTCTCCTTTGCACAAAAATACAGCATAAGGATACCACAAAGCTGCCGTGCTTTCAAGCACGGCGGGGCGTCTCAGGGAAAATTGTTTGGGAAAAGGGACGAAAAACGCAAAAAAAGGCCGCCGCAGAGCGCGGCGGCCTTGAGCTTGTCAAAAAAGGCAATGCTTTTTGGGGACGACAGGCAGCAGAGAGACTGCCTTCCATAGTAATTACTTTTTCAGGCGTTTGTCACATTTTACGGCAAGGCGGGTGCCAACGGTCTGGAACAGCTGCACCAGCAGGATCAGCAGGATCACCGCAGCGAACATCACCAGGTATTTGTACCGGTAATAGCCGTAGTCAATGGCAACCTTGCCCAGGCCGCCGCCGCCGATGATGCCGCTCATGGCGGAGTAGCCCAGAATGGTGGTCAGGGCGATGGTGGCATTCTGGATCAGGGAGGGGACGCTCTCGGGGATCATCACCTTGCAGATGATCTGCATGGGCGTGGCGCCCATGCTCTGGGCCGCCTCAATAATATTGGGGTCTACCTCCCGCAGGCTGCTTTCCACAAGCCTTGCCACAAAGGGGAACGCCGCCACCACCAGGGGAACGATGGTGGCTGTGGTGCCCACGGCGGTGCCGATGATGAGCCGGGACAGAGGGAACACCATAATCATCAGGATCAGAAACGGGATGGAACGCAGCAGGTTGATGACCACGTTCAGCGCCGACAGCACCGGCTTCGGCAGGGGCAGGACGCCGTCCTTTTCTCCCGCCACCAGCAGCACGCCCAGCGGCAGGCCCAGCACCACGGCCAGGGCGGTGGACAGCACCGTTACATAAAACGTCTCCCAAAGCGCCATGGGGAACTGGGTCACAAAGGCCGTTTTCAGCTCCGCCAGGGACTCCGGCGTAAATAAATCAGTGTACATCCACGCTTACCTCCTCTGCCTGCAAATTGGGGATGCTGCGGAAAAATCCCATGGCCCGGTCCAGCTGTCCCCTGGGCACGCCCAGCAGCATGCTGCCGTAGATCTCCTCCGACAGCTTCTGGGTGCTGGCGGAAATGACGTTGGCGTATATGCTCTCCTCCGCTGCCAGACGGGCCACCATGGGGATGGCCGTGGTCTGGGCGCTGCGGAAGATCAGGCGGATACGCCGCTCCTGACTGGGGTCGGACACGGCGGCATCGGCACCGCCGGGGAACACCAGGTGCCGGGCGGCCTGGGACCTGGGAGCGGAGAACACCGTGGATACCATGCCGTCCTCCACCACCTCGCCGTCGTCCAGAATGGCAACATGGGTACAGATTTCCTTTACCACACTCATCTGGTGGGTGATGACCACCACGGTGATGCCCAGCTGGCGGTTGATGTCCCGGATCAGCTCCAGAATCTGCCGGGTGGTCTTGGGGTCCAGGGCACTGGTGGCCTCGTCGCACAGCAGCACCTTGGGATTGGTGGCCAGGGCCCGGGCAATGGCAATGCGCTGCTGCTGGCCGCCGGACAGCTGGGCGGGGTACGCCTGGGCCTTGTCCGGCAGACCCACCAGCTCCAGCAGCTCCCGGGCCCTGGATTGGGCCTCCTTCCGGCTGACCCCGGCCAGCTCCATGGGGAAGCAGATGTTTTGCAGGCAGGTGCGCTGCATCAGCAGGTTGAACCGCTGGAAGATCATGGTGATCTCCCGCCGGGCGGCCCGGAGCTGGGCCGGCGTCATGGCGTCCAACTGCTGCCCGTTGACGATGACCTTGCCGCTGGTGGGCCGCTCCAGCATATTGATGCAGCGGACCAGCGTGCTTTTCCCCGCGCCGCTCATGCCGATGATGCCATAGATATCGCCGCTGGCGATGGTCAGGGATACGTCCTTCAGAGCGTCCACCCGCCCACCGGCGGTCTCAAAGGTCTTGCTGACATGCTGTAATTCGATCAAGGCTGCTGCCTCCCCCTTCTAATCGGATGCTTGTGTGTTTACTTGGAAGCCTTCAGAGCGTCCAGGCTGGTCTGACGGCCGCCGTACAGGCCCATGGGCTCCACATGGATGGCGCTGACGGACACAATGTGGGTGTTGTTCTCGGCGTTGAAGTCCTCCAGATAGGGCAGATGCTGGAAGTAGTTGGCGTCCACGGTGCCGTCGTCCACCACGGTGTTGGGCACCACATAGTCGTTATAAACCTGAATGTCCAGGGTAATGCCCTTAGCGGCCAGGATCTCCTTGACAACCTCCAGGATCTCGGCGTGGGGCGTGGGGGAGGCGGCCACGGTGATGGTCTGGCCCTTCAGAGCCTCATAGTCCACGGAATCGTCATAGCCGGTGCCGGGGTGGTCCACGGTGCTGACCACGGAGCCGCTGTACTTGCTCTCGATGAAGCTGGCCACCTGCTGGCTCTCCAGCGCGGCCTTCAGGGCCAGGATCTTGGGGGTGGTCTCGTTGCCCTCCTTCACGGCCAGGATGTTGGCATAGGCGGAGGAGGAGCCTTCGATGGCCAGGGAATCATTCACGGGATTCAGGCCGGCGTTGATGGCGTAGTTGGAGTTGATGACGGCATAGTCGGCGTCCTTCAGCATATCGGGCAGACGGGCGGCCTCGGCCTCTACGATCTCCACGCTGTAGGGATTCTCCACGATGTCGTTCTTGGTGGCGGTGATGCCGGCGCCGTCGCGCAGCTTGATGATGCCGTTTTCCTGCAGCAGCAGCAGGGCGCGGGCCTCGTTGGTGGTGTCGTTGGGAACGGCGATCTTCAGGGAGGTGCTCTTGGAGCCGCAGCCCGTCAGAGCCAGGGACAGGGACAGGACCAGCGCCAGGATCAGCGCGGTGAGCCGAACGGAATTCTTTTTCATGATGGTTATCTCCTTTTTATGTCAAAGTCGGTTGATTGATTCTCTTGTATGGAACATCCAATGGCCCGGGGGCACATTCGATCGTCCAGCAGGGTAATGAGGCCCGGCATCAGGCACATGGTTTTTCAGCTCCTTTCATGCAGCAAAAAAACAGCGGAAGGTCATTGACCTTCCGCTGCCGCAAACGATTCATTCAGGCAAGCGCTGAAAGGGAATGACCATTTTTCCATAGCAAAGCATGCACATGCCGCACATGTGCATCATGGTCATCATCATGCTGTTGCCGCAGAGCTGCTTCGTCATGGCGCGTTCCCTTTCCCGCCGCACAGGCGGCGTTTCTTGTCGATGGGTGCATGTTAGCACCATCCGCGGCATTTGTCAACCGCTATTTTTCATATTTTTTCATCACGACGCAAAATTTTTTTCGTGGCGGCAGGAGAGTAAACATGCAAAAGAGGAGTGTTTTTCTGGATTTTCTACCGCTGACAAGGAGTTTTCCCTGTCAGATGTTCACACTTTTTTTACAGATTCTTTCTTGCTGAAAATGGGAAGCTATGGTATTATATTTGTTAATGGTAGAGTTTGCGTATCTGCCCGCCAAGCCGGACAGGTACGCTATCGTTTTGATTGCCGGAATTTTGAAGGAGGAATTGTTTGTTGTCACGCAAGAAACCTGATCTGTTGACCCAGCAGGCCCGCCTGCGCCGGAAGCACCGGGAGAAGGGGCAGGTTCTGGCGATTTTCCGCAAGCCCATGCGGGAGTCGCTGACCTCGGTGCTGCCCATCACGGCCATCGTGCTGCTGCTGTGCTTCACCGTGACCCCGGTATCCAACAACGCGATGATGGCGTTTCTGATCGGCAGTCTGCTGCTGATCGTGGGCATGGGCCTGTTTTCTCTGGGGTCGGAGATGTCCATGATCCCCCTGGGCGAGGCCGTCGGTAAGGAGATCACCCGCTCCAAGAAGGTGTGGGTCATCGTGGGCATCAGCTTTCTCATCGGCGTCATCATCACCGTGGCGGAGCCGGATCTGCAGGTCCTGGCCGGCCAGGTGCCCGCTATTGAGAACAATGTCATCATCTGGTCCGTTGCCCTGGGCGTGGGTGTTTTCCTGGTCATCGCCCTGCTGCGTATCCTGCTGGGTATCCCGCTGTCGTACCTGCTCATCGGGTTTTATGCAGTGGTGTTCACCCTGGCCATGTTCGTGTCCCCGGATTTCTGGGCCATCGCCTTTGACTCCGGCGGCGTTACCACCGGCCCCATGACCGTGCCGTTTATCATGGCTTTGGGCGTGGGCGTCAGTGCCGTCCGAAACGATAAGCATGCCGGAGGCGACAGCTTCGGCCTGGTGGCGCTGTGCTCCATCGGCCCCATTCTGACGGTGCTGCTGCTGGGCCTTCTGTATAAGCCCGACGGCAGCAGCTATACGCCGGTGACGGTGCCCGACGCCCAGGACACCGTGGAGATGTTCCGGTCCTATACCCATGCGCTGCCGGAATATTTCAAGGAAATTCTCCTGTCCCTGGCGCCTATCGCGGGCTTCTTCCTGATCTTCCAGCTGCTGACCCGCCGCCTGAACAGGCGGCAGATCATGAGCATGGCGGTGGGCTTCCTGTATACTTATCTGGGCCTGGTGCTGTTCCTGACCGGCGTCAATGTGGGCTTTATGGCCGTGGGCAATTTCCTGGGCAGCAGCATCGCGTCCCTGGACTGCAACTGGGTGCTGATTCCCATCGCTATGGTCATCGGCTATTTCATCGTGGCGGCGGAGCCCGCCGTTCACATCCTCAACCGGCAGGTGGAGGAGATCACCGCCGGCTCCATCCCCGCCGGCGCCATGAACCTGGCCCTGTCGCTGGGCGTGGCGGTGTCGCTGGGCCTGGCCATGATCCGGGTGCTGACGGGTATCTCCATCATGTGGTTCCTGCTGCCGGGTTATGCCCTGAGCCTGGCTCTGTCCTTCGTGGTGCCGAAAATATTCACCTCCATCGCCTTCGACTCCGGCGGCGTGGCCTCCGGTCCCATGACGGCCACGTTTCTGCTGCCCTTTGCCATGGGCGCCTGCGACGCCGTGGGCGGCAACGTGGTCACGGACGCCTTCGGCGTGGTGGCCATGGTGGCTATGACGCCCCTGGTAACCATCCAGCTGCTGGGCGTGAGCTATAAGCGGCGCATCAAGCACGTGGCTCCCGCGGCCGTGGCCCAGGTGGAAGAGATCATCGAGCTGGCATAGGAGGAAACGGAATGAAACGACTGTATTTGATGATCACCATCACCAACCGGGTGGTGGGCTCCGGACGATTTGTGGATTTTTACCGGGCCTTCGGCGCGCCGGTGGTGTTCACGGCCCTGGGCCGGGGCACCGCCAGCGACGATGTGCTGAGCTATCTGGGCCTGGAGGCCACGGAGAAGGCGGTGCTGTTCTCCGTGGTGACCCCGGCCTGCAAGGATACCCTGGTGAAGGAGCTGGTTTCCACCATGCACCTTTCCGCTCCCGGAAGCGGCATCGCCGTGTGCCTGCCCCTGAGCAGCATCGGCGGCAAGACCGCCATGAATTATCTGACCTCCGGCGACCCCTCCAAGGTCCCGGAAATCGACGTAGAGGAGGACGAGACCATGAAGGACGCTGCCTATCAGCTGATCGTTGCCATTGCCAACCAGGGCTATACCGATAAGGTCATGGAGGCGGCCCGGTCCGCCGGAGCCCGTGGCGGCACCATTGTCCATACCCGCAGCACCGGAGCCGAGGACGCCGGGAAGTTTTTCGGCATGTCCATTGCCGAGGAGCGGGAGATGATCTTTATCGTGGCCCCCACCGGCGAGAAAAATGCCATTATGCAGGCCATCATGGCCCAGGCGGGTCCCAGCACCAAGGCCCAGGCAATTACCCTGAGCCTGGCCCTGGAGGATGTGGTGGGCCTGTTCACCACCAACCCGGACCAATAAAACACCCCCGGACGGCAAAGAGCCCCTGCTTTCCCTCAAGGAAGGCAGGGGCTCTTTTTTGCGAATAGTGGGAGAAATCAGGCGAACAGATACCCGTACTTGTCACGGATGGTGACGATGAGCGTTTCCAGGTCAGCAGGCAGTCCGCTTTCCTTGCTCAGGTCGTAGTCCTTGGGCTCACCGAAGGTGCGTACCCGGACCATGTCCCCGCCCAGGAACAGGACGCCGGCATTGTGGGAGTCGGCCATGTCCTCGGCGGTCTGGAACAGGGTGAACTTGTCGTGGCAGGGCTCGGAGGCGTAGGGGCAGAACTGGGTGCAGTTGCCGCACTCGTTGCACATCTTGTCCACATGGAGGATCTGGTGGCTGCCATCGGCCATGGCGATGACCACGTTGGCCCGGTTGGGGCAGGAGTCCACACAGTTTTCGCACACGGTGGAGCATTGCAGGCAGCGGTCGCCCTCGCGGCAGATGCAGCCGCTCATTTGCAGGACGCCCTTCTTGGCCTGGGCATCGGTCTTGGTAATGTACGCCTGCTGGGGGATGTCATAGGTATAGGCCGTTCCGATGACCTCCTGGGCGAAGCGGGCGGCGTCGGCAATGCCCTCCACCACGGTGGCGGGGCCCCGGGCGGCGTCACCGGCGGCATACACGCCGGGAAGATTGGTCTGGAAGGCGGGACGGCCCTTCTTGTCCACCTCGATGCCGTTGGCGGCCATCAGGGCGCTGTCTACCTGCTCGCCTACGGCGGAGATCACCAGGTCGCAGGGAATGTCGAAGAACTCACCGCTGCCCACGGGACTGCGGCGGCCGGAGGCGTCGGCCTGGCCCAGCACCATCCTTTCACAGGTCAGCATGCCGTCTGCCTGCTTCACAGGAGCGGCCAGCTCGGCAAAGGTCACGCCGTCCTGGAGGGCCAGGGCCAGCTCATGCTCGTCGGCGGGCATGTACTTGCGGGTCCGGCGGTATACCAGAGTTACCTGCCTGGCACCGGAGCGCTTAGCCAGACGGGCGGCATCCATGGCGGTGTTGCCGCCGCCGACGACGGCAATGCTGCCGCCCACGGCGATGTTCCCGGCCTTGACGCCCTTCATCCACTGGATGGCCCCGGCCACATCACCGGCGATCTCCAGCTTGCCGGGCTTCCAGGCGCCCACGGCAAAGAGGATATGGGTGTAGCCCATGGCCTTCAGCTCCTTCACCGAGGGGGCCGGTGCGCCGCAGCGGACGTCCACACCGTACTTCTCCATCAGGGCGATATCCTTTTCGATGGTCTCATTGGCGATGCGGAAGGCGGGAATCACATGACGGGGCACGCCGCCCAGGCAGCTCTCCCGCTCGAAAATGGTGGCTTCAATCCCGGCGCGGCCCAGGAAGTAGGCGGCGGCAATACCGGTAGGACCGCCGCCGATGATGGCGGCCTTCTTGCCGGGGACCCGCTCCGGAACACGGATGGAGGCCATCAGAGCGTTGTAGCCCTTTTCGGCGGCCAGCAGCTTGGTGTCCCGGATGCGGACGGACTCGTCATAGAAGTTCCGGGAGCACTTGGTCTGACACCGGTGGGCGCAGATGGTGCCGGTCAGGAAGGGCAGGGGATTCTTCTGGGTGATGAGCTTCAGGGCCGGGGCGTACAGGCCCTTGCGGCACAGCTCCATATACTCGGGAATGTCCTGCTCAATGGGGCAGCCGCCCTGACAGGGGGCGGTGAAGCAGTCCAGCCAGGGGACGCTTTTCTCACTCTTGCGGCTGGGCAGGGGCTTGATGGGCTTGACGTGGTGGACATCGGTATGGCTGGCGGCGGACAGCTCACAGATGGCCTGGGTATCCGTGCCGCTGAAGGGACGGTAGGCCATGGGCTCCACCTTCTCTACCATCTGGTGCAGGCGGTTGTAGCCGCCGGGCTTGAGGATGGTGGTGGCCACGGTGATGGGCCAGATGC
>ERZ827512.1994-NODE-1994-length-17838-cov-18.010516_pt1 | contig 17838 bp, 14 predicted proteins | sample MGYA00519916_ERZ827512 | MGnify/ENA primary metagenome ERZ827512 (study PRJEB31778, sample SAMEA3449335) | human gut metagenome | biome: human gut; feature: human-associated habitat; material: faeces | place: United Kingdom | collected 2010/2012 ... | reverse complement strand
AGATCTGCGACCGCTGCGGCGTCGAGGTCACCCGTTCCAAGGTGCGCCGGGAGCGCATGGGCCACATCGAGCTGGCCACCCCCGTTTCCCATATCTGGTACTTTAAGGGCATCCCCTCCCGGATGGGCCTGCTGCTGGACATCAGCCCCCGGATTCTGGAGAAGGTGCTGTATTTCGCCAACTATATCGTCACGGACCCCGGTGAGACCCCTCTGACCAAGAACCAGATCCTCTCTGAGAAGGAGTACCGTGACTACCGTGAAAAGTATGAGGATGACTTCCAGGCCGGCATGGGCGCCGAGGCCGTGAAAAAGCTGCTGGCGGATGTGGACCTGGAGGCCCTCTCCGCCCAGCTCCACGCCGAGCTGAAGGACGCTTCCGGCCAGAAGAAGGCCCGGATCGTCAAGCGGCTGGAAGTGGTGGACGCCTTCCGGATCTCCGGCAACAAGCCGGAGTGGATGATCATGGACGTTCTGCCCATTCTGCCTCCCGACCTGCGCCCCATGGTGCAGCTGGACGGCGGCCGCTTCGCCACCTCTGACCTGAATGACCTGTACCGCCGGGTCATCAACCGCAACAACCGCCTGAAGCGCCTGATGGACCTGAACGCCCCCGACATCATCGTCCGCAACGAGAAGCGGATGCTGCAGGAGGCTGTGGACGCTCTGATCGACAATGGCCGCCGCGGCCGTGCCGTCACCGGTGCCAACAACCGTGCTCTGAAGTCCCTCAGCGACTTCCTGAAGGGCAAGCAGGGCCGTTTCCGTCAGAACCTGCTGGGCAAGCGTGTCGACTACTCTGGCCGTTCCGTTATCGTGGTCGGCCCCGAGCTGAAGATCTATCAGTGCGGTGTGCCCAAGGAGATGGCTGTGGAGCTGTTCCGCCCCTTCATCATGAAGAAGCTGGTGGAGGACGGCACCGCCAATAACATCAAGTCCGCCAAGAAGATGGTGGATAAGGGCACCACCGAGGTGTGGGACGCTCTGGATGTCATCATCAAGGACCACCCCGTTATGCTGAACCGTGCACCGACCCTGCACCGTCTGGGCATCCAGGCCTTCGAGCCGGTGTTGGTGGACGGCCGCGCTCTGAAGCTGCACCCCCTGAACTGTACCGCGTTCAACGCCGACTTCGACGGCGACCAGATGGCTATTCATGTGCCTCTGTCCGCCGAGGCTCAGGCGGAGGCCCGTATCCTGATGCTCTCTGCCAACAACCTGCTGCGTCCTCAGGACGGCGGCCCCGTCACCGTTCCGACCCAGGATATGGTGCTGGGCTCCTACTACCTGACCATGGACCGCATGGGCAAGGACGAGATCGGCGCTCAGACCGTCTGGTGCGAGGATGCCGGTGACACGAACCTGACCGCACAGAGCATTGTGGACGCGGACGAGTTCCTGGCGGCCAACGCCGCTTTGGAGAAGGGCCAGAAGCCCGCTACCTTCAAGCCTGTTCACATGTACGCCAGCGAGGACGAAGCCCTCATGGCCTACAATGACCGGGCCATCGGTCCCCACTGCCCCATTCTGGTACGCCGGACGCTGGAGGTCAACGGCGAAAGCGTTACCCGCGTGGTGCCCAGCACCCCCGGCCGGATCATCTTCAACAAGAACATTCCTCAGGATCTGGGCTTCGTGGACCGCAGCGATCCCGAGCACATCTGCGACTACGAGATCACCTTCACCTGCGGCAAGAAGCAGCTGGGCCAGATCGTGGACCGCACCATCAACAAGCACGGTTTCACCGTGGCTTCCGAGGTGCTGGACGCCATCAAGTCCACCGGTTACCATAACTCCACTATCGCCGCCATCACCGTTTCCATCGCGGATATGACCATTCCTCCCAAGAAGTACGAGCTGGTCGCCGCTTCCGAGCAGATGGTGGTGGACATCGAAAACCAGTACAAGATGGGCTTTATGACCGACCACGAGCGTTACAAGCAGGTGGTGCAGGTCTGGGAAAAGACCACCGACGAGGTTTCTACCGCTCTGCAGGAGAACCTGGACCGCTACAACCCCATCTTCATGATGGCGGACTCCGGCGCCCGTGGTTCTATGAAGCAGATCCGTCAGCTGGCCGGTATGCGCGGCCTGATCGCAAACACCGCCGGTAAGACCATCGAGATCCCCATCAAGGCAAACTACCGCGAAGGCCTGACCGCTCTGGAATACTTCATTTCCTCCCGTGGCGCCCGTAAGGGTCTGGCCGATACCGCTCTGCGTACCGCAGACTCCGGTTACCTGACCCGCCGCATGGTGGACGTTTCTCAGGACGTCATCATCCGGGAGCAGGACTGCGGCGTGACCCACGGCATCAAGGTCTCCCGCATCAGCGAAAACGGCCAGGTCATTGAGAAGTTCTCTGACCGCGTCCGCGGCCGCTACCTGGTTGGCGACGTGGTGGATGCCGAGACCGGCGAGGTGCTGATCCCCAACACCAAGATGATGATGGAGGACGATGCCAAGCTCATGGAGACTCGTGCATGGGTCCAGAAGAACCCCCGCCAGGGCGACGAGTGCAGCTTTGATCCCGCCAAGGACGAGTATCCCACCGTCATGATCCGCACCGTTCTGACCTGCAAGGCCCACAGCGGTGTGTGCGCCAAGTGCTACGGCATGAACCTGGCCACCCAGCAGCCTGTCGGCCCCGGCGAGGCGGTCGGCATCATCGCGGCCCAGTCCATCGGCGAGCCCGGTACCCAGCTGACCATGCGTACCTTCCATACCGGCGGTCTGGCCGGCGGCGATATCACGCAGGGCCTTCCCCGAGTTGAGGAACTGTTTGAGGCCCGCCGCCCCAAGCGGATGGCCACCATCGCTGAGATCGGCGGCACCGTTCGCTTCGAGGAAGCCGCCAAGGGCAGCCTGATGAACCTGATCGTCACGGCCAGCGACGGCGAGACCTGCACTTACGCAGTGCCTCACACCGGCCTGCTGGTGAAGGACGGCGAGGTCATCGAAAAGGGTACTCAGCTGACCTACGGCGCTCTGAACCCCCACGAGGTCCTGCGGATCCGCGGCAACGACGCTGTTTACAACTACCTCATTCAGGAAGTTCTGCGCGTGTACCGTCAGCAGGGCGTTGACATCAACGATAAGCACATTGAGGTCATCGTCCGTCAGATGATGCGTAAGGTGCGCATTGAGGATGCCGGCGATACCAAGCTGCTGGACGGCTCCATGACCAACGTTCTGAAGTTCGAGGCCGCCAACGAGGAGATCGACCGCCGCAACGCGGCCGGTGAGACCAACGAGATGGGCGAGCCTCTGCGGAAGGCACAGGCCACGCAGCTGCTGATGGGTATCACCAAGGCCTCTCTGGCCACCGATTCCTTCCTGTCCGCCGCATCTTTCCAGGAAACCACCAAGGTTCTGACGGAGGCTGCCATCATGGGCAAGAAGGACCACCTGGTGGGTCTGAAGGAGAACGTCCTGATCGGTAAGCTGATCCCTGCCGGCACCGGCCTGCAGGCGTACCGTACTTTTGCCGAGGAGCTGGTTCCCGCTGAGACTGTTCAGGAAAAGGAAGCCACTCTGGAGGAGATCTGATCTCCCGGCATACCTTATAATATGTTATCTGCGAGGCGGCCGGATGGCCGCCTCGCAGTCATTATTCTCATACCTGCTATCAGCAGAATTGCCGGAGTTCCGGAAAAATGACGGAAAAATCGGGGATATAAAAGGCAAAGTTGAAAAAACTGGAAAAAATTCGTGGATTTTCGGAAACTACTTGACGATTTTCAACGTCCATGCTATAATTTCAAACTGCGCGGACTATATTCCGCGGAATTTTCCATGCGTTTCAGGAGGATGCCCCCGTGTTGACAGAGCTTGCTTCCCGGGAAAAGGTGATTGGCGTGAAACAGTCCGCCAGAGCGATCCGGGATGGACGGGCCCAGCGGGTATTTCTGGCCTGCGACGCGGACGAGCTTGTTCTGGAACCTATCCGCAGCGCCTGCGGCAGTCTTCCCGTGGAGGAAGGCTACACCATGGCCCAGCTGGGCCGTGCCTGCGGGATCGCGGTGGGAGCCGCCGTTGTAACGGTTTTGAACTAATTTGGTTTTTTCGGAATAGTTTCTAACTGTTCCGCAAAAAATAAAGGCTGTCGTTTTCGATTGGCCGCATTTTCAAAGAAAGGAGAACTATTCCATGCCTACTTTTAACCAGCTGGTCCGCAAAGGCAGAGAGCAGGTGACCTACAAGTCCACTTCTCCCGCCCTGCAGTATGGTCTGAACACTCTGAAGACCAAGACCACCGATCTCCCTTCTCCCCAGAAGAGAGGCGTCTGCACCGCCGTGAGAACCGCGACCCCCAAGAAGCCCAACTCCGCGCTTCGTAAGATCGCCCGTGTGCGCCTGACCAACGGCTACGAGGTCACCGCTTACATCCCCGGCGTCGGTCACTCCCTGCAGGAGCACTCCGTCGTGATGATCCGCGGCGGCCGTGTCAAGGACCTCCCCGGCGTCCGTTACCACATTATCCGTGGTACTCTGGATACTCAGGGTGTTCAGGGCCGTATGCAGGCACGTTCCAAGTACGGTGCCAAGCGTCCCAAGCAGAAGTAAGATTCTGCCACTGAATTGAGCTTTGCCGAAAAGGTTTATATATATGACACCTCTTTGGCAGGCCGTACAGCGGCTAATGTTCCGCCGCTGAGTACCTATGATTTCTATTCTATAAGAAGGAGGGAAGCAAAGTGCCCAGAAGAGGTAATGTTCCCAAGAGAGAAGTTCTGCCCGATCCTATGTACGGCAGCGTTCTGGTGACCAAGCTGGTCAACAGTGTGATGCTGGACGGCAAGAAGGGCGTAGCTCAGAAGGTTGTTTACGCTGCCTTCGACCAGATCAAGGAAAAGACGGAGAAGGACCCCGTTGAGGTTTTCCAGCAGGCGCTGGAGAACGTCATGCCCAGCCTGGAGGTTAAGGCTCGCCGTGTCGGCGGCGCCAACTATCAGGTGCCCATGGAGGTTCGTCCCGCCCGTCGTCAGACTCTGGCCCTGCGCTGGCTGACGGCCTATTCCCGCTCCCGCAGCGAGCGCACCATGGCCGAGCGTCTGGCCGGTGAGCTGATGGATGCCGCCAACAACACCGGCGCGTCTGTCAAGAAGCGTGAAGAGATGCACAAGCAGGCTGAGGCCAACAAGGCGTTCGCGCACTTCCGTTGGTAAGGCAAGGAGTAAGATCGTATGCCAAGAAAAACACCGCTTAAAGACGTCCGTAATATCGGTATCATGGCGCACATCGATGCCGGTAAGACCACCACGACCGAGCGTATTCTGTACTACACCGGCGTGAACTACAAGATCGGTGAGACCCATGACGGTACCGCCACCATGGACTGGATGGCACAGGAGCAGGAGCGCGGTATCACCATCACCTCCGCTGCTACCACCTGCTTCTGGAAGGGTTCCAAGAATCAGTTCCCTTCCACCCGTATCAACATCATCGATACTCCGGGCCACGTGGACTTCACCGTTGAGGTCCAGCGTTCCCTGCGCGTGCTGGACGGCTCTGTGACCGTTCTGTGCGCCAAGGGCGGCGTGGAGCCCCAGTCTGAGACCGTTTGGCGCCAGGCAGACGAGTACAAGGTCCCCCGCATGATCTACGTCAACAAGATGGACATCATGGGCGCGGACTTCTACAACGTTCTGCACATGATCCACGACCGTCTCAAGTGCAACGCCGTGCCCATCCAGCTCCCCATCGGCGCCGAGGATACCTTCAAGGGCATCATCGACCTGGTGGAGATGGACGCTGACGTCTACTATGATGAGATGGGCAAGGATATGCGCGTGGAGGAGATCCCCGCCGATATGATGGATCTGGCCAACGAGTATCGCGAGAAGCTGCTGGACGCCGTCTCCATGTTCGATGACTCCATTATGGAGGACTATCTGGAGGGCAAGGAGATCGACCAGAAGCGTATCCGCAAGGCTATCCGTATGGCCACCATTGAGAACGAGATGGTCCCCGTTGTCTGCGGTACTTCCTACCGCAACAAGGGCGTGCAGAAGCTGCTGGATGCCATCGTGGACTATATGCCCGCTCCCAACGACGTGCCCGCCATCAAGGGCACCAACCCCAAGACCGATGAGGAAGAGGACCGTCATCCCAGAGATGATGAGCCCTTCTCCGCTCTGGCCTTCAAGATCATGACCGACCCCTATGTGGGCCGTCTGAGCTTCTTCCGTGTGTACTCCGGTCACCTGACCACCGGTTCCTCCGTTCTCAACAGCGTGAAGAACCAGAAGGAGCGCATGGGCCGTATTCTGCAGATGCACGCCAATCACCGTGAGGACATCGAAGAGGTCTGGGCCGGCGATATTGCCGCCGCCGTGGGCCTGAAGAACACCACCACCGGTGATACCCTGTGCGACGAAAAGGCCCCCGTGATCCTGGAGTCCATGGACTTCCCCGAGCCCGTGATCCGTGTCGCCATCGAGCCCAAGACCAAGGCTGGTCAGGAGAAGATGGGCCTGGCATTGGTGAAGCTGGCGGAAGAGGACCCCACCTTCAAGACCTACACCGATGAGGAGACCGGCCAGACCATCATCGCCGGCATGGGCGAGCTCCATCTGGAGATCATTGTTGACCGTCTGCTCCGTGAGTTCAAGGTGGAGGCCAATGTGGGCGCTCCCCAGGTGGCTTATAAGGAGACTGTCCGCAAGAAGGTGGATCAGGACACCAAGTACAAGCGCCAGAGCGGTGGCTCCGGCCAGTACGGCCATGTCAAGATCACCGTGGAGCCCAACGAGTCCGGCAAGGGCTATGAGTTTGTCAACGCGGTGGTGGGCGGTGCCATCCCCAAGGAATTCATCCCCGCTGTCGACGCCGGTATCCAGGGTGCCCTGCAGTCCGGCGTTATCGCCGGCTTCCCTGTGGTGGACGTCAAGGTCACTCTGTACGACGGTTCTTATCACGAAGTGGACTCCTCCGAAATGGCGTTCAAGATCGCCGGCTCCATGGCCTTCAAGGAGGCTATGCGCAAGGCAGATCCCGTCCTGCTGGAGCCCATCATGAAGGTTTCCGTCATCGTGCCCGACGAGTATCTGGGCACCGTCATCGGCGACCTGACCTCCCGCCGCGGCCAGATCCAGGGACAGGAGGCCCGTCCCGGTGCACAGCAGGTGGACGCTCTGGTGCCTCTGGCCAATATGTTTGGCTATGCTACCGATCTGCGTTCCAATACCCAGGGCCGTGGCCAGTACACCATGGAGCCCCACAGCTACGCCGAGATCCCCAAGAGCATCCGCGACAAGATCGTGGAGGAGCGGGGCAAGAAAGCCGACTAATTCAGGTCTTGCTTTTCCCGGCGGGATATTGTAAAATATATGGTGCTATGAAACGCACCGTCCATATCAATCCATTATCATTCATTTAACTGACAGGAGGATTTTCAAATGGCTAAGCAGAAGTTTGAAAGAACCAAGCCCCATGTTAACATCGGTACCATCGGTCACGTCGACCACGGTAAGACCACTCTGACTGCCGCTATCACCAAGTGGCTGTCCCTGCAGGGCAAGGCCGAGTTCGAGGCTTATGACAGCATCGATAAGGCTCCCGAGGAGAAGGAACGCGGCATCACCATCAACACCGCTCACGTTGAGTATGAGACTGAAAAGCGTCACTATGCTCACGTTGACTGCCCGGGCCACGCCGACTATATCAAGAACATGATCACCGGTGCTGCCCAGATGGACGGCGCTATCCTGGTCATCGCTGCTACCGACGGCCCCATGGCTCAGACCCGTGAGCACATCCTGCTGGCCCGTCAGGTTGGTGTGCCCGCCATGGTTGTGTTCCTGAACAAGTGCGACCAGGTTGACGACGAGGAGCTGCTGGAGCTGGTGGAGATGGAAGTCCGCGAGCTGCTGACCACCTACAACTTCCCCGGCGACGAGATCCCCATCATCAAGGGCTCCGCTCTGAACGCCCTGATCTCCGAGTCCACCGATCCCAACGCTCCCGAGTATGCCTGCATCAAGGAGCTGATGGACGCTGTTGACGATTATATCCCCACTCCCGACCGTAAGGCCGATATGCCCTTCCTGATGCCCGTTGAGGACGTCTTCACCATCTCCGGCCGTGGTACCGTTGCTACCGGCCGTGTGGAGCGTGGCCAGCTGAAGCTGTCCGAGGAAGTGGAAATCGTTGGTCTGTCCGACGAGAAGAAGAAGACCGTTGTTACCGGTATCGAGATGTTCCACAAGCTGCTGGACTACGCCGAGGCCGGCGACAACATCGGCGCTCTGCTGCGTGGTATCGACCGTCAGGGCGTGGAGCGCGGTCAGGTTCTGTCCAAGCCCGGCTCCATTCATCCCCACACCAAGTTTGTTGGCCAGGTTTACGTTCTGACCAAGGACGAGGGCGGCCGTCACACTCCTTTCTTCAACAACTATCGTCCTCAGTTCTACTTCCGTACCACCGACGTGACCGGCGTCATCACTCTGCCCGAGGGCACCGAGATGTGCATGCCCGGCGATAACGTTGACATGAAGGTCGAACTGATCACCCCCATCGCCATTGAAAAGGGCCTGCGTTTCGCTATCCGTGAGGGTGGCCGTACCGTTGGTTCCGGCGTTGTTATCGAGATCGACGAATAATTCGCACCAATAGAAAGGCCTGCCGCTTAGCGGCAGGTCTTTTTTACGCCCAATTCAATTTTGTGTTCCCGACAGCCTCGGGATTCTGTATTTTCAAGGGGATCAGAGAATGCTGGAACACAAAATGGATTAGGCATTTTGGCGGTTTGCTCGATATGGGCGATGATAGCGGTAATAAACTGCTGGCTGTCCGGTCGGAAGTGGGGGGGTCCGGTGGAGCAGTCAGCTATCAGGAGGCATCCGTTTGCTGTGGGAAAACCAATGTGTCCTGAAATCCGTCGGTCCCGGTGCAGACCACGTCCCCCGCCACCGGGAGATCCTCACAGATGTAGAGGTTGAGCTGAACGCCGTCGGGCCGCTGGGGATAGTTGGTGACGGTGTAGGTGTAACGGGTCACCTGCTTGCCGCAGCAGGTCTCTAAGTCGAAGCCTTGGGATTTTTGCAGATCGTTGTAGGTGATGTAGTCCCCGCTGAGTTTAGGCGGCAGCAGAAATTGCAGCGTGGTCAGCGGCTCCGGGTCGATCTCCCAGCCCAGTTCCCGCAGATATGCCACCCGCTCTCCGTTGCTGGAAAGACAGGGCTGCTCTGGCACACCCATACCGCCGCGCTGCCCCAGCAGCAGGATCAGCGCCGCCAGAACGGCCCCTGCGAGAATGACCGCCAGCGCGGCCTTTTTTCGTGTCAGTCGAATTGCTTGGATCATCATGGTCATCATCCCTCCTGTTTGTTTCTATTCCATTTTCCATCCGATTATGATAAAATTGAAAAAAACAGCGTGGGAGGATCAGTTATGGCGGCGCAGCGGCTGGATAAGATCATCGCCTCTACGGGGCGGTGGTCCCGCAGGGAAGTAAAGGACCTGGTTCGCCAGGGACGGGTGACAGTGGACGATGTACCGGCCCGGTCAGCTGAAGAAAAAGCAGACCCGGAGCAGGCTGTGATCGCGGTCAACGGAGAAAAGCTGAACTGGCGCCGGTATACCTGGGTCATGCTGAACAAGCCGGCGGGGTATCTGTCCGCCACGGAGGACGGCCGGGGTGCAACGGTGCTGGACCTGCTGCCTCAGGATTTGCAGCGGCAGGGCCTGTTCCCGGTGGGACGGCTGGATAAGGACACGGAGGGCTTGCTGCTGCTGACCAATGAGGGTGGACTGGCCCACGAGCTGCTGTCTCCGAAAAAGCATGTGGATAAGGAATACTATGTCCGGGTGGCGGGACGTCTTAGTGCGGCGGACAGTGCCGCTTTTGCGGAAGGCTTGCACCTGGATGACGGTTTGATCTGCCAACCGGCGGAATTGCGGATCCTGACCTCCGGCGAGGAGAGTGAAGCCCGTGTGATTTTGCGGGAGGGGAAATTTCACCAAATCAAACGGATGCTGGCGTATCTGGGAAAGCCGGTGTTGTATTTGGAACGGGTCCGCATGGGCAATTTGCTGTTGGATCCGGCTCTGGAGCGGGGTACGTACCGTTTGCTGACCAAAGAGGAATGGCAGGCATTAGCAAAACTGACGGAGGAGACAGGAAAACCTCGAAACTTCAACAAAAAGGAAAGTGATTTTTTGTTGAAAAAAGAAAAAACATCTTGCAATCCGACAAAATAATCGCTATAATGACCTTACTGACAGATTGCACAATAGGTATGCGCGGGTAGGCCCTGCGTGATCCATAGTTTTCGTGTTGAGGAGGAACAGCCATGTCCGGAAGAATCTTTCAGAACGTAGTTCTGCAATTGAAGGAAAACACGGATCGAACCGTCGGCGTGATCGACGGTGAGGGCGTTGTCATTGCCTGCAGCGAGCTGTCTATGATCGGCCAGCGCTGGAGCGAGTATGTGGCGGCGGTAAACGGCGCTGCCGGCAGCATGGTCTGCTTTGACGGCAAGACCTTCAAGGCGCTCAGCGGCTGGGGAAACCAGTTTGATTACGCCGTTTTCGCCTTTGGCGATAACGAGATCAGCAAGACCATCTGCTCTATGGCGACGGTGGCGCTGAACGCAGCCAAGAGCTATTACGAGGAAAAGCATGACCGGGGGTCTTTCGTCAAGGACATCATCTCCGACAACATCATGCTGGGCGATATTTATATGCGGGCCAAGGAACTGCGGGTGGCCACCGACGTCAGCCGGGGCATCTTCGCCATCCGGGCCTTGCAGAAGGGGGAATCCGTTCCCACAGAGACCATTCAGGCCATGTTCCCGGACCGCCAGAATGACTTTGTCCTCAGCGTCGGCGAGGGGGATGTGGTTCTGATTCGCCAGTTGCCGGACGGCGCGGGCAGCAAGGAACTGAACAAGACTGCCGCCCAGATCGAGGAGGCCCTCCGGGTCAACGGTGAAAGCACCGTGGTGGTGGGCATGGGCACCATCGCCATGCATCTGCGGGATCTGGCCAAGAGCTATAAGGAGGCTCAGATTGCCATCGAGGTAGGCAAGGTCTTTGACACCGAAAAGTACATCATCAACTATGAAAATCTGGGTATCGGCCGCCTGATCTATCAGCTGCCCACTACCCTGTGTGAGATGTTCCTCCAGGAGGTTTTCAAGAAGAATCCCATCGACGCGCTGGATAAGGAAACTCTGTTCACCATCCATAAGTTCTTTGAGAACAACCTGAACGTTTCCGAGACCGCCCGGAAGCTGTTTGTCCACCGGAATACGCTGGTGTACCGTCTGGAGAAGATCAAAAAGCTCACAGGTCTGGATCTCCGAGAGTTTGACGATGCCATCACCTTCAAGGTGGCGCTGATGGTCAAGAAATATCTGACCAGCCGGGGCATTGATTCCTGATACTTTTACATGTGAGAAACCGGGAAGCCGTCAGGCTTCCCGGTTTGAGGCTGTCGATAAAGTGATAAATTTTCCGCGACGGTAAGGAAAGGTGTGTGCGGGAAACCCAAGAAGGGTGTCCCGTGCCATTAAAATCCTAAGTTTTCAGAACTTTTATGAAGTTCTGAAAACTTGCTCAGCGGGGAGAAAAGACTTTTTCGACACGCTGAAACCGGGAAGCCGTCAGGCTTCCCGGTTTTTTGTCGGAACGGAGACTGTTCTCAAAGCAAAAAACAGCTTTCCAAGGAGCGGGGGCGGTGGGGAACCGGAAAAATTTCCCGGGAAAAACTTTGAAAGGAATCTGCAAGGAAACGTTGCAATGTCCCGAAAAGCCGTATATAATGTGACTATATGTAGTATTATGTCGACCTGATCCCATGGGGACAGGTCGATTGGACAAAGAATAAGGAGACTGCTTGATGATCCGCCTGAAAGACGTGGAAATGGAATATCCCAACGGGACCCGTGCCATCCGGGGTATCAGCGCCGCCATTGAGGACGGCGAATTTGTATTTTTAGTGGGCCCCTCCGGGTCCGGAAAATCTACCATTATCAAAATGCTCACCGGAGAGGAGGTCCCCACAGCAGGCCGTATCATGATCAACGGCTTTTCTGTCAGCAATATTGCGGAGCGGCAAGTCCCCATGATGCGCCGGACGCTGGGGGTTATTTTCCAGGATTTCCGCCTGATCGAGAAAAAAACGGTCTATGAAAATCTGGAATTTGTCATGCGGGCTGTGGGAATGCCGAAAAAAGAGATCAAACAGCGCATTACATACGTTTTGCAGCTGGTGGGTCTGGAAAAGAAGGCGGAGAATTTTCCCAGCGAGCTTTCCGGCGGCGAGCAGCAGCGCGTGGCCATCGCCCGGGCGCTGGTGAACAACCCTGCTACCATCATTGCCGACGAGCCTACCGGCAATCTGGACCCGGAGCGCTCCATGGAGATCATGACGCTGCTGGTGAAGATCAACCAGCTTGGCACCACTGTGGTGGTGGTGACCCACGAAAAGGATCTGGTAAACAAATTCGGCAAGCGGGTCATTACCATTGACCAGGGCCGCATCATCAACGACAGCGTAGGCGGCTATGTGGGAGGGCATATCCATGAGTAAACACGATTTCGGATATTTCTTCCACGAGGGTCTATCCAATATGTTCAGCCACGGCTTCATGTCCTTCGCCGCCATCGGCATTACCGTGGCGTGCCTGCTGATCATGGGCACCTTTACGCTGGTGGCCGTCAACGCGGACGCCAACTTGAAGCAGGCGGAGCAGGACAATGAGATTTTAGCATTTGTGGATGACAGCTATACGGAGGAACAGGCCAAGGCCCTGCAAAGCAAGCTGGAAGCCGTGGATAACGTGGCGTCCGTCACCTTTATCTCCCGCGAGGAGGCCATGCAGTCCTTCATCAGCGAACACCCGGATGAGGAATATTTTCAGGATCTGGACCCCAACATCCTCCGGGACCGGTTCGCCATCAAGGTCAAGGAGCTGAAGCTCCAGAGCCAGACAGTGGAACTCATCAAGGCCATTCCCGGCATCGGCGGCATCAACGCCTATGCGGAGCTGACCAACGGCTTCATCACAGTCCGGAATATCGCCACGGTCATTTGCCTGACGCTGATCGCAGTGCTGTTCGTTGTGTCCATGTTCATTATTTCCAACACCATCAAGCTCACCACCTTTGACCGGCGGGATGAGATCGCCATTATGAAAATGGTGGGCGCGACCAACGGCTTTATCCGCTGGCCCTTTGTGTATGAGGGCTTCATGCTGGGCCTTACCGGTGCGATCCTTGCCTTTTTGCTGCAATGGGGCTTGTATGAAGCCATTGCGCAGGGCGTTGCCGACAATGACACCTTACAGCTCCTTTCCATCGTGCCCTTCCAGCAGCTTTGGAAGCCGGTGGGCGGCGTATTTCTGGGGGCCGGCATCCTCATTGGCGTAGGCGGCAGCCTTTCCGCCATCCGGCGGTTCCTCCAGGTGTAAAGGAGGGCGGGCATGAAGAAAAGCAAGCGCTATGTCCGCATCTGCGCCGCGCTGCTCTGCGCGGTGCTGTGCCTGTCGGTGAATGTGGCCCCGGCTATGGCCGCCAAGGTCACCCAGGCGGATATCGACGCCTTGAAGGGGAACGCCGCCAGTCTGGATAAAAAGCAAAAGGAGATCCAGAGCAAGCTCAACAGTCTGAAGAACGACAAGGCGGCGGCGGTGCAGAAAAAGACCCTTCTGGATGACCAGATCGCCAACACCAACGCCAAGATCAGCAACACGGAGGCTCAGATCTCCGACTACAACGCCCTTATTTCTCAGGCGGAAATCGAACTGGCGGACGCCCAGCAGCGGGAGGAGGCTCAATACGAGCTGTTCTGCAAGCGGGTCCGGGAAATGGAGGAGCGGGGCACCATCAGCTATTGGTCGGTGCTGTTCAAGGCCAACAGCTTTTCCGACCTGCTGGGCAGTCTGGACTTTATCAACGAGGTCATGGACTATGACCGGCGGGTGATTCAGGACCTTCAGACCCTGCAGGCGGAGATCGCGGAGAAGAAAGCCGATCTGGAAGCCAATAAGGCGGCGCTGGAAGCCGCCAAAGCAGAACTGGAGACCCAGAAAAAGCAGCTCAGCGCCCAGCGGGACGAGGCCAACAAGCTGGTCAAGGAGATCGACGACAACGCCGCCGAGTATCAGGCCACGCTGAAGGAGCTGGAGGCTGAGGAGCGCCGCATCGAGCAGCAGGTCAAGCAAATGCAGAAGAAGCTGGAAGAACAGATGGCGGCGGAGGGAAAGAAATACAACACTAACCCCGGCGGCTATATCTGGCCGGTGGACAGCCGGTATATCACCTCCACCGTAGGCGGGCGTAATTCCCCCGGCGGCGTTGGCTCCACCAACCACAAGGGCACCGACATCGGCCGGGTGGGTTACACCAGCCCGGTGTACGCTGCCAAGGCGGGCACGGTCATCATCGCCCAGCGGTCCAGCTCCTACGGCAACTATGTGGTCATTTCTCACGGCGTGGGCAACACCACCCTGTACGCTCACATGAGCAGCATCAAGGTCAGCGTGGGAACCTATGTCAAGCAGGGACAGACCATCGGCATCACTGGCTCCACCGGACACTCCACCGGACCCCACCTCCACTTTGAGGTGGTGGAAAACAATGTGCGGATCAATCCCCTGAGCCACGGCGCGGCGCCGAAGAAGGGGTATCTGACGGGCTACACCCTCTCCGGCACCTCGGTGGGCAAATAAAAGGAGGAAGTGCGAATGTATCTGAAAGCGATCAACGCCACGCTGGCCGCGTGGGTTGTGGGACTGTTTGCCGATGCCAATATCCGCTTAGGCGATCCGCAGGGCTTTCTGTGTCTGCGGGGACTGCTGCCTGTGCTGGCCATGGGGCTTTGTATCCTCAGCGAACTGAAAAAGAAGTAAGGAACGGCGAACCGTTCTGAATCGACCTCCTGTCCCATACCATGGGGCAGGAGGTTGATCGTTATGGTAGGAATGATGCTTTGGGAACCAAGCGGGCACTGGACCTGTCCTGTTACGTTAAAAGAGGTCAGCGTTCTGCATATCCGGTTTCTCTGCGCCCGGATGGCTCAGGACCGGCGTAGGAACCCCTTAACGGAGCGGCGGAGGCTCCGTACCGCCGGAAAAAAGCTGCTGCGGCAGGGAGTGGAGCAAGTGGTACTGCCTGCCGGGGCCTCGGCAGAGACGCTGCCGGAGGGATTACGTCCGGTGGAAACGGTGTCGCTCCGGCGGGCCATCGCCGCGGACTGGTGCGGAGAGCTGCTGCGGTTCCGGGGGGAAAACCCCGCCGGGGCGCGGGTGCTGATCACGGCGGACGCCCTCTCCGGCGAGGTGGTGCGGACGGTGACGGAGCTGGCTCTGCGGCACCGGTATCTCATATTGAAGGTCCCCTTCGGCGGGGAGGAGCTGTGCCGCCGTCTGCGGCGGGAATACGGCGTGTCCATCGTGCTGAACCCGGAGACGGAGCGGGAGCCGGCGTCTGTCCACATGGCCTTTGACCCTACGGAAGCGCAGGGAGACGGCTTTTTGCCGCTGTATGACGAATCGCTGCCACTGCCCCGGCTCCTGCTGCCGCCGGAGGTGGAGGCAAGGCTGCCGGAGGGCCTTGACCGGGGCCAGCTTCTGTCGGTCCTGTGGCGGACCGGCGCTCTGCGGCCGGGGCAGGTGTCCGTGCAGCTGGAAGAAACGGAAAACAAAGGGGCCGTTCCCGAAATCAGAGCCTTTTGCCCTTGACAATCCGGGAGATACCTATTACAATATAAAACCATGGTAAATTAGGAGTGTTATACACTTCAGGATAATGAAAGGAACAGCCGAAATGGAAAAAGAATACAAAATGAGCCAAGCTCGCAAGGACGAGCTGGAGCAGGAACTGAATTATCTGAAGACCACCCGGTCCGACGAGGTGGCGGAGCAGATCAAGATCGCCCGCGGCTTCGGCGACCTCAGCGAAAACAGCGAGTATGATGAGGCAAAGAACGAGCAGGGCAAGCTCTATTCCCGCATTGCCGAGCTGGAAGTGATCCTGCAGCACGTGGTCATCGTGGATGAGTCCGCCGCGTCTGACACCATCACCATCGGCTGCACCGTCACCGTTCAGGGCGCCGATGGCAAGGAAGCCAGCTATAAGATCGTCGGCTCTCAGGAGTCCGATCCCATGCACGGTATCATCTCCGAGGAGTCTCCCTTCGGCAAGGCGTTCCTGGGCGCCAAGGAAGGCCAGGAGGTCGTGGTGGAAGCGCCCTTCGGCAACATCCGTTACACCGTTAAGAAGATCGAACGCTAAGGAGAAAGAATCATGGCTGAACAGAAGAATCCCCAGGCCCAGCCGGAGCTGAGCCTGTCCGAGCAGACCCGTATTCGCCGGGAGAAGCTGACGAATCTCCAGGCGGAGGGCCAGAACCCCTTTGTGATCACCCGCTTTGACTGGGATGCGACCTCCCAGCAGATCAAGGACAACTTCGACGCGATGGAGGGCAAGCCCGTCAAGGTGGCAGGCCGCCTCATGAGCAAGCGCGGCATGGGTAAGGTATCTTTCTGCGATTTGCAGGACCGGGACGGCCGCATCCAGCTCTACGCCCGTCAGGACGAGATGGACGAAGAGGTCTATAAGAAATTCAAGAAGTTCGACATCGGCGACATCGTGGGCGTCGAGGGCGAGGCGTTCCGCACCCAGCGGGGCGAGATGAGCGTCCGGGCGCATAACATCACCCTGCTGTCCAAGTCCCTCCTGCCCCTGCCGGAGAAGTTCCATGGCCTCCAGGATAAGGAACTGCGGTTCCGCCAGCGCTATGTGGACCTGATGGTGAACCCCGAGGTGAAGAAGAACTTCGTTATCCGTTCTCAGTTCATTAAGTTCATGCGGAACTATCTGGATGACATGGGCTACATGGAGGTAGAGACCCCCGTTCTGAATACCATCGCCGGCGGCGCCGCCGCCCGGCCCTTCATCACCCATCACAACACGCTGGACATTGATATGTACATGCGCATCGCCACGGAGCTGCCGCTGAAGCGGCTCATCGTGGGAGGCATGGACCGTGTGTATGAGATCGGCCGCATTTTCCGCAACGAGGGCATGGACCCCAAGCATAACCCAGAATTCACCACCGTGGAGATGTATCAGGCTTACGCTGACTTCCACACCATGATGGACATTGCCGAGGGTATTCTGGCAGGCGCTGCCAAGGAGATCAACGGCAGCTATCAGGTGGAGTGGATGGGCGAGCAGATCGACCTGACTCCCGGCTGGCGCCGGCTGACCATGGTGGACGCCGTCAAGGAGTATGTGGGCGTAGACTTCGGCGCCATCACCGATGACGCCGAGGCCGTGGCCGCGGCTAAGGCCGTGGGCGTGGAGCTAGCGGATGCCGCCGAAAAGACCTGGGGCAACGCCCTGTACGCCTGCTTCGATCAGAAGGTGGAGGAGAAGCTGATCCAGCCCACCTTCATTACCATGTATCCTGTGGAGGTCAGCCCCCTGACCAAGCGCAGCCCTGCCGATCCCCGGCTGACGGAGCGCTTCGAGCTGTTTATCTGCCACAGCGAGCTGGCCAACGCCTATTCCGAGCTGAACGACCCCATCGACCAGCGCCAGCGCTTTGAAAAGCAGGTGGAGCAGCGGGAGCGGGGCGATGACGAGACCGAAATGCTGGACGAGGATTTCCTCACCGCCATGGAATACGGTATGCCTCCCACGGGCGGCATGGGTATGGGCATCGACCGCTGCGTCATGCTGCTCACCGGCGCGGACACCATCCGGGAGGTCATCCTGTTCCCGACAATGAAACCTTTGGACAAGGATAAGACCGAAAAGGCCGAGACCAAAGCGGAAGAAAAGTCCGTTGAAGCGGCTCCTATCGTCGAAGAAAAAATTGATTTTT
>ERZ827512.1988-NODE-1988-length-17876-cov-6.456989_pt1 | contig 17876 bp, 10 predicted proteins | sample MGYA00519916_ERZ827512 | MGnify/ENA primary metagenome ERZ827512 (study PRJEB31778, sample SAMEA3449335) | human gut metagenome | biome: human gut; feature: human-associated habitat; material: faeces | place: United Kingdom | collected 2010/2012 ... | reverse complement strand
GCGCCGGCTTCGCCAACCCCTGCTTCACGCAGATCCACCCCACCTGCATCCCCGTACACGGCACGCAGCAGTCGAAGCTGACGCTGATGTCCGAATCGCTGCGTAACGACGGCCGCATCTGGGTACCGAAGAAGATCGAGGACGTGAAGGCGATCCGCAGCGGCGCCAAGCAGCCGTCGGACATCGCCGAGGAGGATCGCGACTACTATCTGGAGCGCCGCTATCCGGCCTTCGGCAACCTCGTGCCGCGCGACGTGGCGTCGCGTGCAGCCAAGGAGCGCTGCGACGCAGGCTTCGGCGTGAACGAGACCGGTCTGGCCGTCTTCCTCGACTTCAAGACCGCTATCGAGCGTCTGGGCAAGGAGATCATCAAGCAGCGTTACGGCAACCTCTTCGACATGTACAAGGAGATCACCGACGTGAGCCCCTACGAGCAGCCGATGCAGATCTTCCCCGCCGTACACTACACCATGGGCGGCATCTGGGTCGACTACAACCTGATGACCACCATTCCCGGCCTCTACGCCATCGGCGAGGCCAACTTCTCGGATCACGGAGCCAACCGTCTGGGTGCTTCGGCGCTGATGCAGGGTCTTGCCGACGGTTACTTCGTGCTGCCCTACACCATCGGCGACTACCTGTCGCACAAGATCCAGGCCCCGAAGGTGAAGACCGACACGCCCGCCTTCGACGAGGCCGAGAAGGGCGTACGCGCCAAAATCGAGAAGCTGTTGTCGATCAACGGCAAGCAGTCGGTGGACGATATCCACAAGAAGCTGGGCCACATCATGTGGGAGAACGTCGGTATGGCCCGCACCAAGGAGTCGCTCGAAAAGGCGATCGTCGAGATTCAGGCGTTGCGCAAGGAGTTCTGGAAGGACGTGAAGGTCGTGGGCAGGGCCGACGACTTCAACGTCGAATTGGAAAAGGCACTGCGTCTGGCCGATTTCCTCGAACTGGGCGAACTGATGGCGCGCGACGCGCTGAACCGCGAGGAGTCGTGCGGCGGTCACTTCCGTGTCGAGCACCAGACGCCCGAAGGCGAGGCCGACCGTGACGACGAACACTTCGTATACGCCGCCGTATGGGAGTACAAAGGCGAGAACGAGGTTCCCGAACTGACGAAGGAGCCGCTCAATTTCGAGTTCGTACACCTCGCAAAGCGCAACTACAAGGACTAAATCCATTTGACGTTAAACTTTAAGATCAAGATTGCATTATGAATTTTTCATTAAAGATATGGCGTCAAAAGGACGCTAAATCGAAGGGCGCTTTCAAAACCTACCGTGTCGAGAACATCTCGCCCGACACCTCGTTCCTCGAAATGCTGGATATCCTGAACAACAACCTCGTCCATGCGGGCGAGGAGCCGGTGGCATTCGACCACGACTGCCGCGAAGGTATCTGCGGCATGTGCTCGCTCCACATCAACGGCCACGCACACGGGCCGGAGCAGGCCGTGACGACCTGCCAGCTCTACATGCGCAAGTTCAAGGACGGAAGCACGATCACCATCGAACCGTGGCGTTCGGCAGCATTCCCCGTCATCAAAGACCTGGTGGTGAACCGCTCGGCCTACGACCAGATTCTGCAAGCGGGAGGTTTCATCTCGGTACGCACCAACTCGGTGCCCGACGGCAACGCCATTCCGATTCCGAAGGCCGACGCCGACGAGTCGATGGACGCCGCCGCCTGCGTGGGTTGCGGAGCCTGCGCCGCCACCTGCAAGAACGGATCGGCGATGTTGTTCGTCGCAGCCCGCGTGTCGTCGCTGGCCAAACTGCCGCAGGGCCGCGTCGAAGGCGCACGCCGCGCGAAAGCAATGGTCGCCAAGATGGACGAGCTGGGCTTCGGCAACTGCACCAATACGGGTGCCTGCCAGGCCGAATGCCCCAAGGCGATCTCCATCGCGCATATCGCCCGCCTGAACCGCGAGTTCCTGTCAGCGAAGTTCGAGGACTAAGATTTTGCTGTACGACAAGTTCGGCCCCGAAAGTTTTCGGGGCCGAACTGTTTTACCGCGGGCGATATGCGCCGCAGCGCACGATTGACAATCCCCTGAATCCCCTTTGTGCCCCCTGCGGCGGCACGTCCGCTCGGGCGGCTCGGCAGACAGCCATCCCTGTCTGCACTCGCCTGTTGTCGCGGGTGATAAAGGGGACTTCCGGCGCCCGCCTGAACCGCGAGTTCCCGACAGCCAAGTCCGAGGATCAGCCCCCGATTCATGACAAACGTGCTCCGGAAGAATCCGAATCGCATTTACCTCGTCCGAATCGTAAATCGTATCTTTCTATCGAAGAATCCGGAGACACATGATCCTGCACGTATTCGAAAATTCCCTTTCCGGCCGCCGAAGACAGCCCCGCTCGCGGCGAAACCGAATTACGACACAGAAACAGCCTCCCCCGCAATTAACAATTAAATCAAATGATTCAAAGGGGTTGAATCATAAAAATTTTCGTTTAAACGGCCGTTGTTGAAAATATATTCACTATCTTTGCATCGCCGAATATCATTATTGTCTACGACTTTGTCTCACGGATCAACATATCCCGTTTCGCACAGCAAGCGTAATCCGCTTCGTGAGGGGGGGGGAATTGCCCTCGCCATCCGGTAGACATCTCCTCCGAATCCCTGTTTTCCGACTCCGTCGCGAGGCGCCCCCCCGATGCGCCCCGTGCGGGATTTCGCACTATCCTATTTACTTAAAACATAAAACACCATGAAAAAACAGACCTACGAATCGCCACGAATCGAGTAGTGCTCCTTCGTCGTGGAAGGAGGATTCCAAGTATCCCAAGTAACCGACGACCCGCAGGAAGGGAAGTTCGAGGAAGAAGACTTCGAATTCTAACCGACAAAACGACACAGAGATGAAAAAAATCATTTTCCGCACGATGGCGATCGTCCTCGTGCTCGGTGTCGCGGCATGTTCCCGAACCGACGAAACCGCAGACACCCCCTCCGACCAGAAGATCACGGAGCTGGGCGTGATCGCACAGAGCACACGCTCGACGCTCGGCGACGACAACTGGGTGGAATGGGACGCGAACGACTCGTTCAGCGTATTCTCTTCCATGTCATTCAGCAGCGAATTCACCATCAAGGAGCTGCTCGACGAAGGACACGGAGCCAAACTCGAAGGCATGACCATTCCGGCCGACACCTACTACATCCTGTATCCCTACATCATGGATGCGATGATCGCCGAAGGTAAAATCCATGCACGAAACATCGTCCCTGCGACCCAGCCGCTGGTCGAAAACACGTTCGACCATAAACAGAATCCCGCCGTGGGCCACACCGAAGGAGCCGAAACCGTAGCGCCGATGAAAAACATCGCGGGATTGGTGAAAGTCCGCGTCACGGGCAAAATCGACCTGCGGCGCATCACGTTGATGAGCAACTCCGACAACGAGTTGATCGCCGGCACCGGAACGATCGATGCGAAGACGGGCGAACTGACGATCGATGAATCGGAAGGATCGGCATCCGTCACGCTGACCGCATCGAAGTCCATTCCGCTGACCGACACCCCGAAGACATTCTATTTCGTCGTGGCGCCCCGCACGTTCGCCTCGGGTTTCACGCTGACATTCATCGGATCGAAGGAGGGCAAAAACTATCGGTTCACCCACACGACTCACAACGAAGCGACCATCACCGCTTCGAAAATACTGAATATCACCAAGGTCTTCGACATCGACATCACGGAGGAGACCGTGGAAATGGAACCCGGCATCACCTACACCGCCGACAAGGAGATCTTCATCAGCGACAACACCTTCGTCCCCGCAGCCCTGGACAGCGACTACGACGAGACGACGAAAACCGGCCGCATCTATTTCGAGAAGGGAGTGGAAGTCACTAAAGTGGGAGCCAACGCATTCGAGTCGACCGCTTTGCAGACGATCGACCTTCCCGAAACGATCGAAGAGATCGCCGCTGGCGCATTCAAGAACTGCGCGGAACTCACCGAGATCGGAAATCTGGAAAAAGTCTCCGCGATCGGGACGCTGGCCTTCTCAGGATGCTCGCAGTTGAAGGATATCACCCTGTCGCCCGCCCTCGCCGCCATCGAAGACGGTACGTTCAAGAACTGCACGGCGCTGACATCGGTCGACCTGTCCGGCGTCGCGACGATCGGCGACACGGCATTCGAGAACTGTACGGCACTGGTCACGGTCACGCTCAGCGATAAGACCGCCTCGATCGGCGTAGGGGCTTTCGACGGCTGTGCGGGTCTCTCCGTGATCGACATCCCGAACAGTATCACCGAAATCTCCGACAACGTCTTCCGTGACTGCTCGAAGCTGACCGAGATCACCATCCCCGCAGGCGTGACGAGAATCGGCGTACACGCATTCTACGGCTGCACGGAACTCCGCACCGTGAACTGCAAACCGATGATGCCGCCGAGCGTATACAGCGATTCGTTCCCGACGACCTCCCCGGAGATGGTTATCAACGTCCAGGCCGATGCATTGAAACAGTATCAGGAAAACACGGAGTGGAACCAGTTCTACGGACGGTTCCTGCGTTCCGCTGCGCTTTAATGCGCAGGTCGTGCACGGCAAGGCTGGGAAACCCGCCCGAACACGCACCAGAAAAGCCCGCATTCGGTATGCGGGCTTTTTCCGTACAAGCGGGCGGGATCACCGGAACCGGACGATTTCGGGGCGGCTCGGCAGATAACGGTACTGCTCCATGCGCGTCCCGTTGGAAGCCTGGAAATAGCGGCAGTCAGCCCAGCCGCCCTTGCCGAGCGCAACGCCCAGCCGCAGCTGGATCGTGCTGAACACCAGTCGTTCGTTACGCAGGCGGACGCCTAATCCGAAGGTTGTGTAAAAATTATTCTTGAAAATATTGGCGTCGCGTCCCAGCAGACCGAAATCGGCGAAGCCGAACAGCGCGATACGGAAACCGAGCGGCTGGTAGGGCGTGAAAAAGACCGTTTCGGTATTGAGCACCATCCGGTTGGTCCCCACCAGATCCTCTTTGAGCAGCGACAGGCCGTCCTGTGCGGTGAACCGCAGCACCTCGTCCGACCCTTCGAGCCGGTTCCACCCCTGCGTATAGTTCAGCGAAAGGAACTGACGGATATGGCTGCGTTTCCACACGAACAGCGGCGAGAACCAGCGCAGGTTGACGTCCACGGCACTCTGCGTCCACTGACCCGTCGCCAGATCGATGAAGCTGCCCAGCGAAAAGCCGCCCATGAGATAACCCGCGCGGGTGAATCCGCCGGCCTTGTAGCTCAGACCCATATACATGTCCTCGCCGAACTCCCGCCACGAATACCCCCCGACCAGTTCGGCCTTGTAGCCGGTGGCCAGATACTCCCTCGTACCGAAGCCGTAGATCATATTGGTGGTGTAGAACTTCTCGCGGTAAAGCCCCAGCCCGACCAGCACGTCGTCGGTATCGTGAAAAGCCGGGTTGTAAGTCTTCGTCACGTCGGGACGGAGCGAGTAGCGCGCGAAACCGTAACGCGCCGTGAGGAAGACGCTCGAACGGATCGAACGAATGTAGCGCGAACGCCCAGCCCAGACGTCGAAGCGCTTCGACTTGGCCAGGTCGGAGGTGTCGCGGTCGACCAGATAATACTTCGCCTTGACGTTGTTGTAGGCGATGCCCAGTTCGTAGTCGGTCGGCAGGATGAACTCCTTGCCTACGCCGATGCGCAGCTCGCTGTTGTAGAAATCGCGGCCCGCCGAAAAGTTGGCCTTGTAGAACGACCCCAGGAAGTTGGGGATGTCGTACGAGACGACGTTGCCTCCGTAGCCGAAATCGTTGCGGCTGAAATTGGTCGCAACGCTCAGGCGGTTGCCCGAGCCGAAGATGTTGGCGTCGGAGAGACCGATCATCGTCCGGCCCTCGCCGTGCAGCGCCGCATCGGCGCTGATCGTCCAGCTGTCGCGCGAACGCAGCGTGACCACCACGCGCGTCGAGTCGAGCGAATCCGGTGTCAGCTCCATCGTCGCATCCGAGATATAGGCGCGCGAACGGAGCAGCTGGAGGTTGCGCACCAGCAGCTCCGGAGCGATCGTATCCCCGGGTTCGAAGAGCAGGTCGCGCCGCAGCACCCGCTCGCGCGTCATCACGTGCAGTTTGTTGCCCGTGCGTTCGAGCCAGTTGCCGTCGGGGGTGAACACCGGATCCTGCGCGATGACCACCTCGCCGATCCTCCGGCCGGAGTAACGTTCGAACTGCCGGCTCTCGTCCAGCACCCGTCCGTTGGCCGTCGTATCGAGTACGGGGTTGACGAAGAGCATCCGGTAGAGCAAACGCGGTACGGCACGGCGCGTCGTCTTCGAACGGATACTGTCGTAGAGACGCTGGTTGCGCTGTTCGGCCTGACGGCGCAGGCTGTCGTTGCGCCGCAACGAATCCCTGCGTTTGAGATAGACGCTATCGCAGGGCAAGCCCAGTTTCAGGTCCTCCGCTTTCAGGCGGATCGTATCGGGACGCACTCCGTGGCGGAGGTCGATACGCGGCGCCGTCTCCCGCGCCGGAACGAACGCCGGCAGCAGCGACAACAACAGCAACCCTATGCAACACCTGGAAAACATACCCCGAAAGATAACGATTTTTCGCGAAGAAAAAGTATCGTCCGATACCTCTTTCGGCCCGATAGCAGCGAATCCGCCCTGCAAAAGCGGTCGCAGGAGCCGAAAAAAGCCGTCGAAACGGCCCCGTCTGGATGATACCCGAACTAAGACGCAGGATTGCCGAACGACACGGCAGCCGGGAAGCTGCGGCCGGCATGCCACTCTAAACGGGATCCAGCATACCCCCAGTCCGGAGACGAGCGCGCTGTGATTGGACAGGTCACGATTTCGGTCCGGGCAACCTGCTTTTTATGCGCTCGAATACATTGCCCAAAAAACAAAAAAAACTTACATATCGTTGATACATAAGGTTTTTTTGCTTCGCATTACTCTTTATTTCAAGAGCTTCGAGGGTGGAAGATGGAGTTCGAACAGCGGCAGCGCAGGAAACGCAAAAAACGGAAGCGCCGTAAATCGTAAATTTGTATAAGGGCATTCGCTCTTACGAGTCATTAACCTAAAACTTTACGATTATGCGAACCGAAGATTTCATCGCTCGATGCAAGTTATTGAGCCTGCTGCGGACATTGCCTGACCGAGACCTCACTTCGGATGAACGCCTGCAACTGATTTCGGCCTTCCGGCTCTTCGTGAGACAGATCGCACACAGAACCCGGACCGAGGAGTCGAAACTCGACCTGCTGCGGCTGTATGCTTGCCTCAGAACGGCTTTCAAGTATCTGAAAGTCCATCGTTCCGTCCCGACGAAAGAACAGGGATACTTCCTCGATGCGGCGCTCTCTTTTCTCGAAACGGAGCGTCGCATTGTCTTGCTGCAACTGCGTTATCCCGCGGCGACGGCTGCCGAGCCGCCGAAAAACGAGGTCCCGCTTGCTTGGTCGAGTGCCTTCACGCTGGCCGATCTGATGGAGGTGATCGTGGCGCTGCACACATTGGGCGCCGTCCGTAAACCGAACGGCACCCCCGTAACCTTCAAGGATCTGGTACGGGCGTTCGAGCGCTTCCTAAACGTCTCGATTCTCAATCCGGATCGTTGCCGCTATACGACGATCAACCGCAAACTGCACCTCACGAAGTTTCTCGATACGATGCGGGAGGCTCTCGTCGAGCTGAGTCAGCGTTGACGAAGGCGCACCCAAAAGGTGCGCCCGATGAACGGCCTCGGACGGCCACGACGGGCCATGAGGCGTTTTTATGGAATCATACTCTATTTTGGCGTCAAATATCGACGCCTTATGCAACATGAAGACGATTTGCGGGGACTCGAAAAAGCCGTGCAGTTCATTCGGGCCGTGAGTGTCCTCTTTTTATTGCTCAACAGCTATTGGTTCTGCTACGGATGGTTCGCCGCACACGACATGACTCATGCGCTACTCGACTGGATACTGCTGTCGTTTCAGCGGACGACGCACCTCTTCTCCTATTCCGTTACCTCGAAGTTTTGCTGCTTCATACTGCTTGTGCTGGGATGCCTCGGTACCCGCAGCGTCCGCGACAATAAGGTCAGGACATGGCATATAGTCACCGCCGCGACAGTCGGGGTACTGCTGTTCTTCGGAAATGACTTTCTGCGGGAACTGCCTGCCGATGCCGACATCCGTATGGGAAGCTACACTGCGACGCTCTTCACCGGGTATCTGTCGCTGCTGGCCGCAGGAATATGGATGCGGCGCCGAATGACGCTGCGTCTTAGGGATGATCCCTTCAACGACGACAACGAGAGCTTCCGGCAGGAGGAACGTTATCTTGCGAACGAATATTCCGTCAACCTCCCCACCCGCTACTATTATCACGGCGCATGGCGGCAAGGATGGATCAATGTCATCAATCCCTTCCGCGCGACGATGGTCCTCGGAACGCCCGGCTCGGGAAAGAGCTATGCCGTCATCAACAGTTACATCCGTCAGTGCATCGAAAAGGGGTATGCGCTTTACATCTACGATTACAAGTTCGACGACCTCTCCACGATCGCCTACAACCACCTGCTGCGGCATCAGGACCGGTATGCCGTGCGGCCGCAGTTCTGCGTCATCAATTTCGACGATCCCCGGCGTTCGAACCGCTGCAACCCCCTCGATGCGCGGTTTATGACCGACATATCGGACGCTTACGAAAGCTCCTACGTCATTCTGCTGAACCTCAATAAGAGCTGGGCGCAGAAAGAGGGCGACTTCTTCTCCGACTCGGCCATCGTTCTGCTGGCCGCGATCATCTGGTATCTGAAGCTCTACGACGGCGGACGGTTCTGCACCTTCCCGCACGTCATCGAATTGTTGTGTCAGCCCTACGAGAAGATCTTTCCCATTCTGGCTTCCTATTCCGAACTGGAGAATTACCTTTCGCCCTTTATCGACGCCTGGCAGAACAATGCGCAGGATCAGTTGCAGGGGCAGATCGCCTCGGCGAAGATTCCGATCTCGCGCATCATCTCCCCGCAGCTCTACTGGGTGATGACGGGCGACGACTTCACGCTCGACGTCAACAATCCGCAGGCACCGAAGATTCTCTGCGTGGGCAACAATCCCGACAGGCAGTCCATCTACTCCGCCGCTTTGGGATTATACAACTCCCGCATCATCCGTCTGATAAACAAGAAACACCGTCTCAAGTCGGCGGTCATCATCGACGAGCTGCCGACGGTATATATCCGAGGGCTGGACAATCTTATCGCGACGGCCCGATCGAACAAGGTCGCCGTATGTCTGGGCTTTCAGGACTTCTCGCAGCTGGAACGCGACTACGGAGAGAAGGAGGCTAAGGTCATTCAGAATACCGTGGGCAATCTCTTCGTCGGGCAGGTCGTGGGCGACACGGCCCGCACACTGTCGGAGCGTTTCGGGAAGATCGTCCAGCAGCGGGAATCGGTATCCCGCTCGAACGACAACGTGACGACCTCGACCAATACGCAGCTTGACAATCTGATCCCTGCATCCAAGATCGCCAACCTCTCGCAGGGTATGTTCGTCGGAGCTGTGGCCGACAATATCGACCAGCCCATCGAGCAGAAGATATTCCATGCCCGCATCGACCTCGATACCCGGCGTATAACGGCCGAAACGGCCGCCTATGTCCCGATTCCCGACCTTGCGTCTTTCGTCGATGAGAACGGCACGGATCGTATGGATGAGGTCGTCAAGGCGAATTATATCCGTATCAAAACCGATGTCGAGGAGATTATTCGACGAGAGATCGAACGCATAAGCAACGACGACAAATTGAAATATTTGTTGGAGAAGAAATAGCCGGCTTATGTATTGTTCGGAATAAACTCGTCCGCTTGGATGATCTCCCCGTCGTCGGTCACGCCCTCGACGATAGCTTCGTAGTCGACCGTTGCGTCGGAGGAGAAGAATTCCACCTGCGCCTGGCCGTCGCTGTCGAGCTGCACGGCAGGATCCCAGTAGAGCGTCGTTCGGAAGTCGGGAACGTCGGACCGGCGGCTCTGTTCGGTTTCGTAGGCGGGTGAATAAAACTCGGCGGGCGTCTGGTACCCCAGCGGGGTAATCAACCGCACACTTTCGGACTCCATGCCTGCGTATGCCTCTTCCAGCTCCTTGCCCTTCTTGAGCGTGATGGCAATGATGCTATCTTTCAGGTTATTGCCCCAAAAAGAAGCGTTAGCCCCTTCGATGATGCTCACCCGCTTGATCTGTACGAGCGGCGTCGAGAGGCACGTCGGCAGGGCGTCGTAGTCCTCCGTGTATTGAATGTCATGGCCGAACCCTTTGCCTTCTCCCAATGGAGTGAATGTATGATTTTTTAGATTATTGACATTGACTTGAGGATTGTCTTTCTGTCTCAACTCTTCCTTCATTTCATCCACGCTCTTGTCTCTGACTCTTCCGGCTGTAAGTCCGTAATTCATCAACATTTTAGGGGTATATTCAACAATTCCATCAATCATAAAAGCCGGTTGCTTCCCTCTGTACCATACCCGCTGGCCGACAAGATACATACCCGGTATTCGTTGAAGGATATCCAGTAGTGTTACGGCTCCCGACTCCTTGATCTGCTGTGCAGAATAGGATCGGGTCGCCATACGTTGCTCGACGGGATCGGGTTCTTTGATGTGGTGGATCACGTCGATCGGGTCGATGAGGACGTTTCGGATGTCAGCGGATCCCCGCCAGTCGATGTATTCGAGGGCGCGATCGGCATACCTCGGGTCGAAGATCCGTGGTTTGGGCAGCCGGGAGAACGTGGGGAACGAATCGGGTGTGACCTCGATGGGCAGGTTGTCGACCTCGGACCCTTTCCGTGCGGCCCTCAGCACGAAGGTGGTGCTGTCGGGGAAGTCGAATCCGCTCAGGGAGAAGGTTCCGTCGGGGCGTATGCGGGTCTGCGTGGCGAATCCCGAGCGAGGGATCAGCAGCTGCACGGAGTAACTGTCGATGCGCTTCTGGAAGCGTGCGTCGTTCCCGGGGACGACACGCCCTGCGATCTCCTGCCCCGCCACCAGCGGATCGCGCGGCTCCTCGTACTCGCCGCGCAGGAGCTTCGGGACGTCGTAGCGGCGCCACCCCTGCGTGAGCAGCAGTTCGTCGAGCGCCTGCGCGGCGTCGGCGTGCTGCGCGTTGAAGTAGTAATCCGGCTCCTCGATCACGCCCCGCAGTTCGGACGACAGCACCAGCGTGGAGTAGATGTCCCCCGCCGTGCGGAGCGGTATGGCCGAACGGTCGGTGACGGCGATCGAGAAGTCGCCTTTTGCGGGACGTCCGTCGGGAGTCCGCACGGCGATGTCGAGCGTCACCTTGCGCCGTCGTCCCGGCTCGCGGGAGGCGGAGATCGTCGCCGGGGTTGAAGACCAGCCGCTCGGAGAGGGCCTTGCCCGTCGCTTCGTCGAGGAGCAGCACTTGAAACAGCCCCTCGGGCAGCTCCTCGCGGCGGAAGGTGAGCGTTGGCACCAGCGGATCCCACGCCTTGTTGTAGCACTGCGTGCCGCAGCGGTGCACCACGAGCCGCAGTCCGCGCGGCAGCCAGTTGCGTCCCGAACGGATGGAGACTATGAAGGTCGAGTCGGTGGGGTCGACGCGCAGCACGAAGGTATAGTCCTTGGCATCGGGGAGTTCGAAGCGGTGCAGACGTCCCTTCCGGTCGGGGAACTCGGCCATGTAGCGCCGTCCGGCACGGGGCGGGAACTCCACGCTGCCGATGCCCGCATGGCGTGTGCGCAGGGAGTCGATGAAGTGTCCCTTGTCGTCGAGCAGCCACCCCTCCGAGAAGCGCGGGCGTCCGTCGTCGCCCAACGCCTTGAAGCCCACGCGGCAGGAGTGTCCGTTGACCAGATAGCCCCCTTCGGGGAAGAAGGATACATCGAAGCGCTCGTGCCGGCGCTCCTCGCGCGGGGATTTTCCGGCGTCTCGCAGGCCGCCCACGCGCAGGGGCTTGCGGAAGAGGGTAGTCCTCGGGGAGGTTACGCATGAAGAGCGTGTAGTCGCCCGCGGCGTCGACGCAGTGAGCGCGCAGCCACACCGTGTCGCCCGCGATGTAGTGCTCCTTGTCAGTATGGACATAGAGTTTCTCCTGCGGGTAGCGGGAGAGCTGCTCGGTGAACGGCTCCTTCGGGGGAGGGGCGCTTAAAGTCGCAGAGGCATAAAATGTCGCTGCGACACAAAGTGAGAATGCTCGGTTGCGCATAGTCGGAGCGGTATTGTTTTCTCAAAAATAAAGATTTTTTAAATCGGCAAAGTACAATTTGTAATTGCATAGCCGCTTCGACAGTTATATTATATTCATGATATTACAATAATAAATAATCTGTTACCTACGAGAAAAAATATTGCAATAATTTCTTTTATTCGAGTTTGTTTTTATAACTTTATAGCACAAACCTTAAAACTTAATACTATGAAAAAGAAACTTCAACAGAACAAAGAGGTCGTCTCTATTCTTGATCGAAACTCGATGTGTCAATGACGAAAGCCGGAGTAAATACGACGATTTATGACCCAACTAACAGATGTGAGTCCCTTAAATGCGCAGTTCTTACGGAAAAACTTTGTCCTGCGTCAAGGAGCCTATGTGTGCATCTGTAGATCCCGATTTATGCGTGGATCTCTTGATGCAAATTGTCCGACAGTTTTGGAAACAGCATGTGATTGCCCGACACAGACGCAAGAAGAGACCGATTGTATTGTCTTAGAGACTCATGGAGCGGACTGTGATACCCAATTTTGTGGAACTGTATCAATTTTATATACGTGTTCGTGTTAATTAAATGAGAATCGTTCGGAGAATAGGATCAATTTAATATTTTGATTCTTTTCTTTTACAAAGTCAAGCCTGCAATACTGCCTCGCATTTTACTATGCCACAAGTTTCTCAGCACAAAAACCGGATTGAAAACATTTTCGATCATCTCTTGTGTAAATCCGATTCATTATCAGGGATTGGTCTCTATTCGGGAGCTTTCGGCCGCCTGCTGTTTCTGGCCCACTACCTCCAATACCATCCCGAAGAGAACAACGGTTGTTTCGATCGTTATGCGGAGCAATGCTTCGATGCGATCTGCTCGAAGCCGGCCATCCATACCTACTGCAACGGAATGGCCGGGGTATTGGAGTGTCTGCGGCACCTCACGCGGAGCGGCCGGTTGGAAGTCGATTATTCGGAGGTCGAAGAACAATATAAACCACACTTGCTTCAATGTCTGCAACGGGATTTCGCCCGTGACGGAGACTACGACCTGCTGCATGGCGCAATGGGCGTAGCGTATCATTTCCGTGAAGATGAAACATTCGCGGCGGAAACCGCCCGTTGGTTGCACCGCACGGCTATTTGCGACGGCGACCGGCTTAAGTGGCAATCTACGCTGTCTCCCGTAGAAAAAGGTATAAGAGGTTATAACATCTGTCTTTCGCATGGCATATCGGGAATCGTATTGGTCCTTTGCGCGCTCGCACGACACCATCCTGCGAATACGGAAATTACGGAACTGCTGCGAGGAGCCGTTCGCTATATCCTTGCTCAGGAGTACGATGATCCCGAAGTGTGCGGGTGTCATTTCCCGAGTACATCGCAGGAGTCGCAACCGCAGCGACAGGCGAGCCGTCTGGCATGGTGTTACGGCGATTTGGGCGTGGCGGTCGCTTTGTGGAACGCGGGGAAGGTGTTGGGCGACGAAACGCTGAAAACAAAGGCCCATGAAGTGATGCTTCATGCCACAGGCCGCCGCACACTGCGTGAAACGATGGTCTACGATGCCGGCTTGTGTCACGGCAGCGCAGGCGTGGCGATGATCTTCCACTACATGTATCGACAGACGGGCGACGAACGGTTACGCGCGGCCTGTGATTTCTGGCACGAACAGACGTTGGCACATGCCCGATGGGAAGACGGCATCGCCGGTTACAAATTCTTTTTTCCTTCGGAACAGCCGGAGTGGCGTACCGACCTGTCATTGCTTTCAGGCGTGACGGGCGTCGGTCTGTGGCTGCTGTCGATGCAGCATGAAGCGGACGATTCCGCAGCGTTCGACTGGACCGAACTGTTTTTTATGCTTTAATCTATGGCCAAGATCAAACTGCGGGCGTTCCCGACTTTCGTACTGCGCACGCCGCTCTTTCCGCTTTCGGCGCTCGACGATCCCGAACGGACGATGCAGCAGCCCTGCTTCCGCGAAGCGCTCTACCTCGCCTCGCCCGATCTCTATACCTTCACCGGCGACAAGACGGAGGATGCGGAGGAGAAGGGCGACGCGGCGGCTCTGAAATACTTCCTGCGCGCCTGCTCGCGCTGTACGCCCTTCGGTCTCTTTGCCGGCTGCTCGACGGGACGCTTCGGTTCCTCGACGCAGATCGCCGTTGCGGAGCCTATCGCCGCACGGCGTACTACACGGCTCGACATGCAGTACCTCTGCGCGCTGATCCAGCGGATCGAACGGCACGGAGCGGTCCGCCGGCAGCTCCGCCTCTTCCCGAACGATACGCTCTACGAGATCGCCGGACAGTACCGCTACATCGAGTATTTCCACCGGGGCAAGAAGACGGAGCATCAGATGGCTTCGGTCGAGATCACTCCCGAACTGACGGCCGTGTTTGCGCTGGCGCGCGACGGCGCGACGTTCGACACGCTGGCCGGAAGCCTCGTCGACGACGAGATCACACGCGAGGAGGCCGAAGCCTACATCGACGAACTGATCGCCTCCTCCCTGCTTACTACGGAGCTGGCTCCGGCTATCGTCGGCGATGACATCCTCACGACGCTCATCCGTAAGTTGCAACGCTTCGGCGACACGGAATACGCCCCGACGCTGGCGTGCGTGCAGGAGCGGCTCGCAGCCATCGATGCCCGTCCGCCCGGCATGACACAGGAGGAATACGCGAAGATCGAACGGCTCATCGAACCGCTGGGCGTTCCCTACGACGTCAAGTTTCTCTTTCAGGCCGACCTGTTCCGTCCTGCGCAGGCACAGCTTTCGACCGGCGTGCTGACCGATCTGAAAGAGTACGTCGATTTCGTCGGCAGTATTTCGGGCACCTACCAGAACGGTAATCTGCAAGCCTTCCAGCAGGCGTTCGTGCAGCGTTATGAAACCGAGGAGGTGCCGCTGATGCTGGCGTTGGACAACGAGCTGGGCTTGGGGTATCCCTATGCGCAGGGCAGCCACAACGACGTGAATCCCGTCATCGACGGTATCGTGCCGTCGTATGGCGCGCAGGGCGGACAAACGGGCGGTTACAGCGCAACGGACGTGCTGCTGCTCAAAAAATACATCGAGGCGATGAAGCGGGACGCCGAAGAGATCACGATCGACGAAAAGGATTTCCCGAACCGCCGACCCGAGGCGATCGTCTACCCCGACACGATCCCCGTCATGTTCAACCTGCTGCGCGACGATGCCGACGGGCGGTCGATCTACCTCAAATCCGTCGGGTCGAACGGCGGCGCGAACCTGCTGGGGCGCTTCTGCCATACCGACGCCTCCATCGACGCGCTGGTGCGCGAGGTGGCCGACTACGAACGGCAGGCCAACGAGGGGAAAATCATTGCGGAGATCGCCCACATCACCGAAGCGCGCATCGGCAATATTTCGTCGCGTCCCGTGTTCCGCGATTACGTCATCGACTACCTCTCGAACCTCGACGAGACGCTTGCCGAGCGCATTCCGGCCTCCGACCTGATCCTGTCGGTGCGCAAGGGGCGTTTCTACCTGCGGTCGAAGCGATTCGACAAAGAGGTCATCCCCCGTCTGACCTGTGCGCACAACTATTCGCTCAGCCCCATTCCGATGTATCGTTTTCTGGCCGACATGCAGAGCCTGCAACGAACGCAGGGTTTCGGCTTCGCCGTCGGATCGCTCTTCTCGACGCTCGACTATATGCCGCGCATCCGTTACAAGAACATCGTTCTTTCCCGCCGGCGGTGGAAGCTCAATTACGACGACGTGAAGGCGTTCTCGGCATACCGTACCGAAGAGCATCGCAAAGCGTTCGCCGGCTACATGGCCGAACGGCGGCTGCCGCGACGGGTCGTGCATCCGATGGGCGACAACGAACTGTTGCTCGATCTGCACGACGACCGATGTGTCCGGCTACTGTTTTCACTGCTCAGAAAATATAAGACGGTATCGGTCGAGGAATTCCTCTTCGATACGGAACATGCCGTCGTACATGATGAGCAGGCGAACGGATATACCAACGAAATGATCGTTATTCTACACAAGTAATGCTATGGAACGGATTTTCATTCCCGGCAGTCGGTGGCTGTTCTTCAAACTCTATACGGGAACACAGAGTGCCGACATCCTGCTGACCCGACATATCAGCCCTTTCGTGCGGCGGTTGCGCGAAAGCGGTGCGATCGACGATTTCTTCTTCATCCGCTACACCGATCCGCTGTTCCATCTGCGCCTGCGCCTGCATCTTCCCGATACATCGCGTTACGGCGAAGTGTTCGGGGCATTCTACGAGACGTTCCAGCCTTGCGTGGAAAGCCGCCTCGTGACGACGATCGCCTGCGACACTTATGTTCGCGAAATAGAGCGCTATTGTGAGGAGACAATGGTGCAGACAGAACGGTTATTTTGCATCGATAGCGAATGTATTGTCCGAATAATGCAGACTTTACAGCAGAAATTTCTGTTCGGAACATACCCTCGTGAAGAAATTAGATGGCGTATCGGATTACTCTTAATAGACGATCTATTAGAGGTTTTCAATCTATCATTGCCTGAAAAAGAAAAATTCATGACCGATGCGGCAACAGCGTTCAAAACGGAATTTGGTTTTACCGTTCATCGGGCGACTAAACAACTGAACGATAAGTATAGATTATTGCGAAACGATCTATACAAAGTCCTACAAACTCGATTGCAAGATGAATTTCCTAATTCGATATTAGAAATACGAAAGCAACAGTTCCGACAACTCTCATTTGAGATTAAACAGTCAGTTCCCGATGCGTATTTCCCTGTCTATCTTCGAAGTTTAACACATATGACGATGAACCGCCTATTCCGGTCGCAGAATCGTCTTTGCGAAATGATGATATATGAATATTTGAGTAGAAGTTATGCAGCTTTAAGGAATAGACAATAAACAGAAAAGTCCCAATAGGGACTTTTCTGTTTATTGTCTTGATACTGATGTTATCCGATACATGTATCTTTCGAAGCTGCACAATAGCAGCCATCATTCGTTGCGCAATAGAGATCTGAGAAATCACAGATATCCGTTTCGGGTTGGCAACCCTCGGATGGATTTGGACAAACTTCGGTCTGCTCAATGCAAGGATCGGAAATACACCCTTTAGATGGACATGCAAATGTCGCACATGCTATTGTATTATCCGTACAAACGTCTGTCCATCCTGTAGGACAATCTGTCTTTTGTGTTCTGATAATAACAGTCCCTGTATTAATACCAGTGCCAGCTCCACCTTTAGTCAAATTGTTCATCTGGTTTCTATCCAAGATAGAAACGATCTCTTTTTTGAGTTGCAGTTTCTTTTTCATGGTAGTAAAGTTTTAGGTTAGACACTCAAATATACAATATTTTGTTTGTATTATCAAAATAATTATCGAAATTTTTCTATATTTGAGAGTGCTAAAAGTCCTTTGCGTGCTTATGAGGGGATTTTTTCTTGTATTGGGATATTTGATCGGAGGAGGTCTGTCGTATGGATTCGCCCAGCCGTCGTACTATGCGAACCCGTTCATTGAGCAGATCGAGCATTACCCGCAGGAGAAGCTTCATGTATCGACGGACAAGGATTCGTATATCGCGGGAGATACGATCTGGCTGCGCGCGCACTGCGCCGATGCCGCGACGCACCGTCCCGTGGCCGCGAGCCGCTACGTCTACG
>ERZ827512.1985-NODE-1985-length-17901-cov-7.065001_pt1 | contig 17901 bp, 17 predicted proteins | sample MGYA00519916_ERZ827512 | MGnify/ENA primary metagenome ERZ827512 (study PRJEB31778, sample SAMEA3449335) | human gut metagenome | biome: human gut; feature: human-associated habitat; material: faeces | place: United Kingdom | collected 2010/2012 ... | reverse complement strand
CTCATACCCCGATCGGGTCAGCTCGAAGTCCCGCATATAGGATATATCTACTCCGAAATTCCTGTAATATATGCCTCCCCCAACCCCAACCTGCCCGAAGGAGTTAGCCGAAGCTCTCAGAAATGGGGACCATTTCCGGGACCTCGTTTCTTTGATCTGTTCTCGGACGGGGGTATACTTGTACGTAAGATGCTGGAGAGTGTTGTATTGGACTGTAGCCTCCCAGTCAAATTGGCCAATTTTGGGATCTTTGAAGAATGTTCCAGCGTATTTCCTGGTCGTATTCCAGTCCAACATTGTCCTTTTTACGCTCTCCAGAGTATCCACCTCCTTTTTGTCCTCCCCAAAACCCCCTCCATTTGTGATTTCTGGGGGTGTTTGGGGAACCTTTTCCTCCTGGCCCTTATAGATATATATCAATTTGATTGGATTCCTAAAACCCTCCCATTTTGGAACCAAATCCGGGACTTTGACCTCCCCCTGAATTGGGGGTAAATCGACGTACTTTATAACGGTCTTTTCCTCGACTGTTTTACGCCCGATTATAAAGCCTATACCTACAAGAACTATTGTGCAGAGTACTCTCTTTAGTAAGTCCATATCGTGTCCTGCGGGAGGGTTTTAGAAGCATCTACGTGGATAAAATTCCCGTCGATGCCTATCCTCCGGATCCGCAATGCAATGGCTGCCCGGAGGATCTTCATCCGATTGGGGCCCGAGGCACACCGGATGTCCACTGCCAAACCTTCTGTGTGAGCACTGTTGCCGGACCGTCCTTTGGCCTTATCGTGTTCTTTGGAACGATAAGCGCAATTGAGGACGAGAGGGATGCCTGCCTTTTCACGGAGGTCATCCAGTAGATCGAGAAAATCCTGGTCCATGTCTTCAATGGAGCAGGACGGGTTGCATTGCTCGAATTCTTCGGGCTTAAAATACTTACTTGTCTTCATGGCATTCAAAGTCTATTTGAGTTTTCTTGCTGACCGATCTCTCCATGTATGACCGGAGAGCTCTGAATATGGGGTGATTCGAAATGATTGCGGAGTTCTCCAGAAAGCTCCAAAACTCAGTCCCGACCACAAAAGCAGCGAAGAAGTTGGCAAGGTTGAGACCCCCCAAGTTCGGGAGGACACACATGTCAAGCATGTAGGCCATGCCGATACCGATAATGCTGAGCCCCAACTTCCAACACGTGTCCCACATTTTCTCGCTTTTGAACACATATTTTTGATGGGCTCGTTTGTGGCGCTTGTAGTCAGCAATATTCCCAGTTATGAAGTCGATGATAACGGCAATACAGACACAGAGGATAAGGACCTGGATCGGAGCTAAAAGCCCCCAAAGCCCTACAATGCTCCCGCATATCCATTTTCCCGCTCTCATGACTTCCTCTTTCATATCTGTTAAACTTATAATTTATTACGTCCTATAATCATTTTACGAGACGGGGACTCCTTGTATTCAGTACATGGAGTCAGTAACCGCAGAGCTTTAAGGTGATTTATAGCCTTCTCGAGGTAGGCTTCCCCGATGTTCCGTGCTTCGTTCGAGCTACGGACGATTATGTTGTCTTCTACTCGAGTGCTGAATTCGCCATCTTTGTACCTCACACCGAAGGCAGTGGGGTTGATTGGATTGTTGACGATGAATCGGGAATACGCAATGTATGCAATGGCGATCTTGAGTCCTTCGCTTCGACCATCCCCGGAACAACCACCATCATAATACCCGCCTTCCATGGCGGCAGTGTACTGATCTTTTGTAATGGTTACGTCCCCGTATTGGAAAGGACCGGGGCCGGAAAAGTCTGTCTCGTCGAGCCATCTGTAGAGGTTGGCTCCTATGGCATCCACCAGTCTGAGAGTCTCAGCCTCCCGGATATATGGCTCCAGTCTGGCCGGGTCGTTGAGGTTCTCGGCTATCGGCCGAACATTCCGAAGGTCGTTAGAGTTGAGTATCATCGGGCATGAGTTTTATAATCTCCTCGTCGTAAAGCCCATAGATGAGCTTGAGCATGTTTCTCTTCTGAACAGTGGAGAGCATCTGGTCCCGGATAATCTCCAGTACCTGAGTCATGTTGTCCTTGCCAATTCTGTCTGCTATAGACTCGCCGGCATTGTAAGTGAGAGACTGAATAGCGAAGTCGGGATTTTCCAAAGGAGCCCACCAGTACTCAAAGATCGATACGAAAGTCTCCTCCAGCTGCTGACGCTCCCGGACTGTAACAGAGTTGTAGTACTTGTAGGCATTGGTCATGAGATCAGCCCCAAAGTTAGCCCCCACGTCAACAGCTCGAAGAATGGGAGGCTGCTTGAAGGCTTGACCAATGTTCTCCGGGATGACTCTCTGCGTTACTTCGAATGCTTTGTCATAGTTCTCCCCGGAGAACCTTATGAACTGGGGCACTTCATCTTTTGACTTGCACTGGATGTACCACAATTGTGAAGTGTTCTCATCTCCTTGAAATTTGTTAAGTTCTTCTTGGGTCTCATTCACTTGAGACTCATCTTGAGTCTCGTCCTTGATGTCTACCAAGATCCCAGCTGACAAGAAGTTGGAGCATGCGTTTCTACCGGCTACATTGGCAAGTGCTTCCTCAGTTCTCATGTCCGTCATCTCAGCGATGAATATGGGGATTGGGTAAGAGGGGCTGCCTTCCGAGTCCCCGGAGAAGTAGAGGATCTGGCCATTGTAGTTGTCCCAGCCGCCAGCCTCTTCCACCTGGTTGAGAATGACCTCCGGATCCGGGTTGAAGAGGTGAAACCACTCAATGTCAGACGGTGACCACCGGGACCTCGTCTTGTCTCGGTGACCCCAATCCGGATGGTATGCCGTCCGGCCAATAAACCCATTGTCATCCGCCTTCTCCAGTCGGAGGGATTCGAATGGGATGTGGTGGATCGAGCTGACTCGGAAATTCATGTTATAGTTAACATGAATTGCAAATCCATGCCACACCGTAAAGTCTTTGCAAACCATGCGGAGGATCTTGTCAAGCTTCTCCCCTTCTTTGTTTACCCGTAATCTGTAAATGCCGGGATCTTTGAATCCGTGACCGTATACGAAGTCATTGTATATGCTCAAGCAGGCATTGCCGGTCTTTGAAGCCTGAACAATCTCGCTGACCGTCTGGGGAAAATCATTGGTATCTCCGTATGTCTGGATGCCATATTGCCTCCAGTCCCGGGATACGAACTGAGGAGCTGATTTGATCTGTGCAACTTTCATACTGGCGTAATTTTAATAGTAGGAGGGACGGGAAGCGACCCCGTCCTATTACCAGTCCTATTTGGACCCTCCTTTTTTGGCTCCCTTCTCGGGAGTTTCCGAAACGGGATTGACTACACGATTGTAAGCCTCTTCGATCTCCCCGGCAGACATTTGCGAGTCTGCATAGGCTTCTTTGATGGCTTCCAGATCCATCCCGGCGTCGATGAACTCCTTCACCTCGGTGTCGATGTCGGCGGGCTTCTCCTCGGTCTTCTCCTCGGGCTTCTCCTCGGTCTTCTCCTCGGTCTTCTCCTCGGGCTTCTCCTCGGCGGATGCCAAGTCGAGAATGGCATGGATTGCCTCCATGGCTTTGGAGTACTCATCGAGCTTGGCGTTCAGCTCGATCTGTTTCTTGTTCAGCTCTTCGAGTTCGGCTTTGACAGAATCGATCTGCTTGCTCAGGACCTGAGCCTGACGCTTTTTGATTTCCACGTCCTTGTCCGGCATCTCCTTGCCATAACGAGACATGAATTTCTCCAGTCGGTCGTTCAGGTCTTCGGGAACTCGGGTGAAGTACGAAAGAGCATCCTTGTTGAATGCGATGTGGTACAGGCAGAGATCCTCCGTGATGTTCCTCGGGGTGAGGATCTTGCTGAACTCTTTGTTGATCGGGTCATGGAGTAAAGTGCCTGCTCTGAGTTCGTAATCGGGGTGTGCTACGTTTTTCATTTGTTGTTCTGTTATTCGTCTTAATGCTAAGTCGGCTTCGATCAGGCAGAAGCCGCATCGGGAAACTGACTTATTCAAAAAGTATCGAGAAAGTTCATCTACTTCTCGATGGAGAGCGGGATTTTTTTCCAATTCCAATGTATGGGCCCGATAGGCTTCGCCTTTCAGGGACCCATACTTGGATTGGTAAGCTCTCAGTCTTTCGAGCATGTCAGTCATGAGTGCTACGGTTTAGTTCCTTTCAGAAGCCCGTCTACCGCGAGGTCTGTGGCGGTTTCGTCCGTGTCGAAGAAGCTCATCGGGAGCGAACCTTCCTGAGCGATGGTGCCGTTGGCCAGAGTTACCTGGTATGCGACGCCGTCGGTCATTTCGGTAGTGACAGTGATTTCGGTGAGCTCCAGACCCGAGTCCCAGCCATACACCTCGTACTTGGTGTCCCCTTTGTCTCCGGTGTCGTTGTTCTCGACGATAGCGATGACGCGGGCATTGGTCAGGCCGTTTACGAACTTCTTGGCTGCTTCCGACTTCTTGAAGATTCGGACAACTACGTTGTGCTGGTGAGTCTTGAGGTACGTGCCAGCATTGATGGTGTCCGAGCCTACAGTTGCGTTGGGCAGCGAGTCGACTTCGTAACCAATGGCACCGGCCTTAAGGATGAGCGAAGAGATAACGTTGTCAGTTACAACAGACTTCGATTTGTCGACGTCCGAGTAGCTGAGGAGAATCACCCTGGCGGCGGTGCCGGCGATTGCCGGCTTACCACACACCTGGTTGACGAATCCTGTTTTGATTTTAGAACAATCAAGTCCTGCCATTTTCTTAGATTTTTAAGGATTAGATACCTACCGAGAACAGTTCCGGGTTAGTGAGCTTGGCATCCGCCCGACCCATGAGTTCTACGTAGACTACGCGGTCTTTGTATTCGTACCAGATCCGCATCTTCTCGAAGCTGTCGATTGCATCAACACCTATGCCGAGCACGCTCTTCGAGGTGAAGAGAATTCGATGGGGATTGTTGAGCTTCGTGTTAGTGTCTTCCGACGTAGCGATGATCTTGTCCCAGATGGGCATTGCGATGACAGGGATGCCATTGAAGCTGAGAGCCTCCATGCCATTCAGCAGAGCCAAGCGAGCCGACTCGAGGCAGCAAGCGTCCATAAGAGACTGCTGATAGGCATCGTAGACCGACTGGGTAACGAGGATAAACTTGTCAGACTGCTGACGGAGCAGAAGCGGGGCACTGAACACGACCGACTGAATGTATTCCTTGGCCTTGTCCGGAGTAAGCTTCTGAGCTGCGTAAGATTCCCCGGCATTTTCCGTAATTGTTGCTCCGTGCTGGGACGGATTGGTTTTAGCCTGTGTGGTAATCTGTTTCCAGAAACCGTCGATGATGGTGAAAAATTTCAGGTCGAGACCATTCGTAATGATACCGCTGTCGGCAACGTTCTTGGCGTCCTTGTCGTTGAACCAGAACAGGCGGTACCAGAAATCCATAATGGAGCGCTCCAGAACCTCAATGACGATGCTCATGTAGTCCGTATCCGTGAAGTCCGGAATGTCGACGCCGGTGCGGAGAGAGTAAATAGTTGCCGACTGTTGGAGGTCAGTGTAACACTGGGACAGAAGGATCTCCCAGACACCGGGCTCCCACTTCAGCTTGCGGGTGTTGATGTTCCACGGCTGAGGAGCCGGGTTACACCCGGTGTTGACCACGCCGACCATGCCGCCCTCGCCGATGTAACCCACCTCAGTGTTAGTGACGATGTCGGGGAAGACTGTGTGAATGGAGTTGATGTCAGGACCCTGAATGGTGTCCTCCATAATCATCTCCGAGATTGCCTGAATGACACGTCCACAAAAAGTGAACTTGTCCATGTCAAGAAATCCGTCCTTTTTAGCTGCCATAGTTCTTAAAGTTTTTGAGTTTGACTACTTGAGAATCTTTTTGGCAGCGTTGACCTTCCGGAGCTTTTCGCGAGCTTCGTTCTTGAGGTCAGCTGCCGAGGGTTCGGGCTTCTTGCCTCCGGGCAGAACCGTCTTGCGGTTCTTCGGGCGGTAGTTGCTACCACGGAGGTTGCGGAGTTCGTTCTCCTGCTCCTCGATGAGGTTCGTTGCCTCGTCGAGCATCGCCTCCAGTGCTTCAACGCGGTCCTCGAGGGACTCGGTGTCCTCCATCTCGATGCTGGTGACGATGTTGTCCTCGACAGTAACCACCCGACCGTCTTCCAGAACGACAGTGCCCGACGTCTCGCCATTGGCGAGAGTTGCCTCTACACCTTCGGCCAGATTGTCCTCTTCACCTACGGTCTGGAGAACGACCTGACCCTCAGCATCCAGATAGTCAAAATTGGCGGGAGCGCCTTTCTTGCCATTCCGGAATGCCTTGACCTTGCTCATGAACTTCTCATAAGCGCTTTTTTCGTTTTTTGCCATAGCATTAAAAATTTGGTTTGTGTTGTATGAATTGATTTTGGAAATGAATCCCAAGTCAAGAAGTGATTTGGCATCATGGATGCGTTCCTCATGCATGACATTGCGGAGCCGTTCCCGGTCCTGACCTGTTCTCTCGACATACACGTCAAGAATAGCCTCCTCCTCCAGAGCAAGCTCCTCGGCAATGCTACGAGCATCGTCGGAAGTGAGCCAATCCCCGACCGGCATGTATACCCGATGGATGAGTGCCCGGCAATTCCTGTTTGCCGACCGGTTCTCTGCCGGAGCTGCCAACAGGATGCACACTGCCATCGAGTGGCATCCCCCGACAATATTTGTGTATATAGTCCTCCCACTCATGCGAAGAAGGTCATAAATCTTGAAGCCCTCCTCAACAGAGCCCCCGTCACAGTCAATGTTGATGCACACCTCCTGTTCATCGGGGTGTTCATCAAGTACCCGGCGGAAGGTCTCCACGGAACAGATCTCTAAGGTCCCTCCCCAAAGCTCCATCATGACCCGATTCTCTTCGGAGTCAATTGCGCCTTTTAAGTTGATGAATATCATGTGCCAAATTATTTCAATACAAATATAGTTATTCCTAATAGATATTGAAATACTATTTGTGCTGGACTATTTAAAAATTAGCCCGGTCTTGAATCTGCACGTAGTTAGCATCTTCCCTCCGAATATCTTCGATTGTAGCAATCACTCTCACCTGGCCAAATGCTTTTTGAATTGCCCTCTCCATGTCAAGCCGATTCATAGGTTCCGACGCCTCAGCGAATGATCGGATAGCATATCCCCCGTCCGATCCAACTTTAGTGAACGGTACTCCGCCACCGAGTTCGTTTATGGCTGACAGAAGAGGCAGGAACATGCGGCTCGACTTCTTGTTAATGATGGTCTCGCCTCCTTCCGCCTCAATGTGCACTCCTCCAGCGGCATGACTGGGTCCCTCAATGTATTTACCTCTTGCGGCTTTCGGCAGAGGAGCTGCCCAAAGAGCTGCCATCTGAACTGCTCCCAAAGCCGCAGCTGCTGCAATGAACGGGATAGCCAAAGGGAATCCCATTTTAGCCGATGCCATGATGGAGATGGCAGTATTGATGCCAATCTCGAAGGATCCCATTGCCCTCTCCCGGATAGCTTGTTCCCGTTCGATTTTGGCCAACTCCTTCTCCTTCTGTTTCTCCATCTTGACTTTCTTCTCGTTGTACTGGGCCTCCGTGATTTGGCCATTAGCGTACATGTTTGCCAATGCCTGCTCCTCCCGGCTGTATTGTTCTTCTACCTCCTGAGCCCGGCGCTCCCCGAGAGCACTGGCCAAGTCATTGAAAGCATTAGCAAAGCCGGATGCCATTTCGGCATACTCCCGGAGCTTCTCGATCCGTTCTTCCCATAAAGCCTCCTCGTTCTCAGCCATCTCAAGTTGGATCTGAGCAATGGCGTCCTCGTTTCCTTGAGCTGCTGCCAACTCTGCCTCCAGATACCTTTTCCTGATCTCATACTTGGACTTGTGATTTAACTCGGCTTGAGCGAGCTCCTTGTCGAGGTCCATTTGCTGGAGACGAAGATTGTTGGCTCGGAGCTGGGCCTCCTGCTCATAGGTTTTCTCCCCGGCAGCTTTCCTGGCTTCGATTTGCTTCTGGAGCATCTCATTCTCGAGCTCCAGCTTCTCCCTTTCGTTGTCCGCTGCCTTCGAGAGGTCCTCGGCATACTGTTCGTTTAGAGTTTGGTTGAACCGGTCAAGTTGCTGTTTGGTAGCATCCTCGCGGATCTTTTTGATTTCGTCCTGGAGGTTTTGTTGGATCTGTTTCTCGAGTTCGGCTCTGTTGACCAGGAACTGCTCATAAGCGGCATACTCTTTCTGGTATTCCTCCTCGCTCATACCTCTCACGAACTGGGGAGACTGAATGTTGGCCAGCTCCTTCATGGCGTCCTGGTACTTCTGAGTAACCTGGGCAATCTGCATGTCGACTGTGCCTCCGGAAGCTACAGCCAATATGTTTGCTCTCACCCCCGCAAGGTAGTCATTGAGCTGTTTGGCTTGGTTCTCGTAGAACTGCTTGTCAGACCGAGCCATGGCATTCAGAGCCGTCTGATACTCCTTATTAGTAATTTTGCCGTGAGCTTTCTGGAGAGCCAGACGTTCCCGGGCTCCATCCTGAGCTGCCTTGTAGAGCTTTTTCTCATACTCCATCCGGATGGCAATGTTCGTAGACTGGAATGTTGTTTGGAACCTGAGATCGTCTTCCCGGATCTTCTGCATGGCTTCCGAGTTCTTCAAAGCAACCTCCAGAGCCTTATCGGCAATGGCCTGCTGAGCCTCCCGGTTGGCTATTGCAGTCTCAAGAGCCAAGTTAGCAATTGCGGCTCCTTCATTCTCGATTGTCCGGAACAGTTCTTGGTATCGGCCTTTCAAATCGTCGAGTTCCTTTTTGGCCTCCTTGTATTTGGCCAAGCTTCCTGACCATGTGTTGAGCTCCTCCTCCTTGGCTGCAATCACCTTCTTCAAGGAGTCGAACTCATCCATTGCAGCCATCTGTCTTTGACGAGCTGCACTCGTCTCAATCTCGCGGAGCTTGTTAGCTGTTTTAAGCTGAGCTTCGGCGATCTGTTCCGACGTGGCATGATTGGCTTTGAGATTTTCTATTTCTCTCTTGCCCCGGATCTCCTCGGCTTTGGACAGAGTGTTCCGCTTGGTCTCGATCTGATCCAGTACATACGTGGAGGCTTCGGCAGCTCGATTGTATGCCTCCATTGCCCGGGTTGCTCTCTCTTGAGCTTCCGTGTTACTGTTAAATGCGTTCATAAGAGCAACCACTCCAGCCACCAATCCGCCCACTGCTGCTGCCACCAATACAACGGGGTTGGCAGCCAAAGCCGCGTTCCAAAGCCATGTGGCAGCTGCTGCTGCTTTGGTGAGGATGTTGCTAGCTCCTTGTACGGCATTTTTAGCAGCTATCGCTTTCGTCTCGGCGAGAGTCTGGTTGATGCCAACCAGCTGAACCAAGTTAGATGCAGCTCGATAAGTGGCTTCGGTCTTGGAGAGAGCTGCTTGGAGAGAAGACAAAGAGGAAAGAGCCGTGATGATGGTTATCATCTTCGTCATGGTAGCATTGAGCTCCTCGTTCTCGCTCCCCAGTACCTGAGTGGCTGTGGTCCAAAGGCCCCATACGGAAGTCAAAGCTGACGTGGCGCTGGTAACTGCCTGTATGGTTTCAGTTCCTTTACCAACGTTGGATATAGCTGTATTGACCAGGTCCTCAGCTCCTTTCAGTTCACCGGCTCGTTTAATCATCTCCTTGAACGTCTCAGAACTCGTATCCCCGGACTGAGCCATCTGGATGAGTGTCTGGGTAAGGTCGGAGAGTTCCTGCTTGAGGTTCTCCGTTGCCTTCTCGTAGTTACCAACTGACCGGCGATAGTCCCCGAGTGCCTCCTCCTGAGCTTTGAGCTCCTCGGTGGTTTCTGCAATGCGCTTGCCGAGCTCGGCTTTACGAGCCGCGTCCTGCATTGAGTTGCCCAGCTCTGCAAACTCGGCATTGTCCAAAGCCAGCTGGGTTCTAAGTTTTGCTAAACTTGCCTCCTGTTGGTTCTGGAGCTTAATGTTGTTCTGGATTTGCTTCTGGTACTTGTTCGCCTCGCTGTTGATTGCCTTGATCTGGTTGTCAAGCGCATAGTATTCTTGAGCATTCTCCTCAGTTACTTTGCCGAGAGCCTTCTGCTGGTCTCTCAACTCCTGGGACCGGAGTTTCAATTCGGCTAACGTCTTGAGGGCATCCTCAGCTGTTACACGGACGTTGTAAATTGTATTTTTCTGTTCTTCGGCCATATCACATTCGTATTAGGTCTACTTTGGGTATCTTTCCAGCTTGGAAGTTGTTTATTTTCGAAACGTAGAACCAGAACCCATGCTCTTCCAGCCATATCGGGTTGAACAAGTCCAGACTTTGAATGTCGAGCGAGTCCAAAAGAATTTGGACCTGTAGGATCTTTGGTCTTTTGAGTATATTGTGGATGAGCTTGTCGTAGTACTTAGGAACGTAGTATTTCAAATTTTTGAAATGCGCCGTGTATAGTCGTACCTGGGTAGTGGTGTGGCCTACCTTCACCTTGGGCCGCATATAGTCAGACTTATCTATGTGGACGACCATCGGCTTACTTAGAACATTGTACTCCCAAGTCGTCTCGGTCACTTCCCCGTTCTCCACCCGACCTCTATTGATGGTCCAGATAGGGTAGTTAGCAAGTGTATGAGTCTTATTTGTAATGTCCGCATCATAGAGTCTTTGGTTGAGCCCTGCCAAGAACCCAATTTGGAACAGGAGTTTGGTGGGCTGGAGGTTGACGTCCGGGATGCTGAACTTGTACGAGTCAGTAACGTTGTTGTCCTTATTATCCTCTAACTTCATCTCGTTGGACTGGGCATAGCTGGACAATTGGAACGTAAGTTTGGTGTCCTTTCCTTTTATCAGCTTGTCAGACCAATTCTTCCCGGACGAACTTCGTCTGTTGTAAAACTCCTGAATAGAGTATGCTCTTGCTACCTTTGTGGCGGGATTAACGTCGACGGTTAGACCAAACAGCTGGACAAATGCTTTGACTATGTCCCCCAAGCTTTTGAATCCAGTAGAGGCCAGGAGGTCATAGGTTAGTCCGGGTTGGGGCTTATCCCCTGGTGAAGTTTCAGGCACAGGAGGAGCAATAATGCTGACCGGAAATCTCAGGTCAAACGAATTGACAGGGTTAGTGATTATGGCGAGAGTTCCAGACACCAGTATGTGCTCCCCTGCCTCCATCTGGATGTCGACCGAAGCGCTGCCAGAAGACCCCGATGACCAGGACCTTGACAACACTACAGCATTGGTTCCGTCGTTCTTGTAGTGGGTAACTTTGACTGCCACCCTACTCTTTTGGATGGCAGAAATATTGGACCACGAGAATCTAAACGTGATGGTCGTGTCCCATAGAGTCATCCAGCTGAATGTTCCGGATCCGGGGCCTATAGTCAAACGTCCGGCGACCGGGTCACTGAGAGTTACCCCGGGGGAGCCTTTCCATATCACCCCGGTGGGGGTGCTAACCGTGGGATTCTGGATCCAGCCAATTCCGGATGCTCTCGGAGCCTTGGGGTTGTCTGCCAAAACGGGGTAAGTGCAAGGCAAAAACATTTCGGCTCGGTCGACGGGGTCCACGTCGGTCTCGAGACTGTAGCCTGCTCGATCGAAGATCCATGTCACCAAGTCATACCAGTTGAGGTGGGGGTAGAACTTGTCCAACTCACTGACTTGCCTGATTGCCTCCATGGCGAAAGGGGGGAAGTTCGGGTTCTTTTGTAGAGTTGCATACAGCCAAAAGTACAGGACCTTAACCTTTTCGGGGCCGGAGAGGTATCGCTCAGTCTGTCCCATTGTGTCCGTGTACCACTTGAGGAGGAACATACCATCCCCAGGGTCCTTCGCGTCAGTGTTGTTTAGTGTGTCGAACAGGTCAACGGTTGCCCCGAGGATCTGGACCCCGATCGATGTATCTGATACGTCTACGATGTTCAATACTGCTCCAGCCGGGGATATGAGTGCTCCCTCATAGAATAGTTGGCAAGGAAACTTCATGTATGGCACATACGAACCTGAGCCAACTACAAAACTGAATTGGAATGCTTGCTCGTTATGGGTCGTCCTGGGCAGACTGATCCGCTGGGAGTACGAGGCATTCCTGTCTTTCAGCTCCGATAGATTGTTGATCTGGTAATTCATCGCAGGAGCATCCAGCGGGAGGTCCAGGGACCAGACCTCGCCGTCAATGCCTTTCATGAGTAGTTCGTAGTTCATATTACCACTGAGTTTGTTCGTCAATAAGCTGGAACTCGTAGCTAACAGTGTTCCTGGGAGTCTTGGTGTCCCAAGTTAAGTCCGTGTCATCTACTAGGACTCGTTGCCATACCCCGATTGAGTAGTTGTACCTTTGAACAAGAGGCGAGAGAGCAATTCCTTTGAGCAAGTTGAAGTCGTTCTCATCAAGCTGTTCTGCTCCTGCTTGGACTATGTTCTTAAACTCCGGAGCTAACTCGCCTCTCGTCTGTGAGGCATAGGGACCTCTGGAATTCGCTAATACGTATTGGTCTCCCCGGTCAACCTTCTGCGTATACTTCTTGTGTTGCTCAAACATGTAAGTGTCCCATCCGCCTTTCTGGTTTATCCAGCGAATGTAGAATGGGTTGCAAGGTTCCTCCGCATAGACGAATATGATGTTCCATGCTTGAGAAGAGTATTCTCCTGCAGAAGGTCTGAGTTTTACGTAGTCTGCTTCATCCTCAGACATATCCTCATCCTCAAATTCGTACACAAGGGGGATGTTGAGTCGGGTAGAAATGTCAAATTGTTTTTCGACATTCCCATAACGTTTAACCCGAACGTCGATCGATGTAGCGACACTTGGTGACCCCACAAACCCTCTCGGGAATAGGGTGACGTAGTACGGATACCCGGGGTATTTTTTTACATACAGATTCCCGTCGTTGTCAGGAACCCGGTCAGTCAGTACGAGTCCTAAGTATGCCTCGGTGAAATTAGCGTTGTAGCCTCGAGCCCTAACTCCCCGGGAGGCATATCGAACATTGAAGCTTTGTTCGCCGATGCCTCTGTAAGCATATGCCGATATGAGACTGTAGTCAATGGCAAAGCCGATGGATTGGTTTGTGTACGGAAATGTTCTCAATCTGTCGTCCCGGAATCCGGCTTTTGCCAAGGACCTGAGGTCGTATTTCTTCGTCGTCCCGAATCCCGAGTCTCTGTAGATGTCGATGCTTTCAGTTAGTGAGTTCGCTGCTTTAACTGGACTGGGGCTATAGTCGACAAAGTTATTCCCGTAGGCCAAACTCATACCTGTGAGAGTAACCTTCACTCCAGCTGTTGCTCCTTTAATACCTGCAAAAATGACAAGCATATCGCGGGGGGGTCCTGTTGTAACAATGCGCGTTGTAACAGTGCGCGGTACCTGAACCTTCCACGTCATGTTGTCACCAATTGGTATATTTGTTTTAGCGATCACAGTGGTAAGATTACCCGAACTGGTTGCTTGGAACAAAGCAACGGTGAGTGAAGTGGCACCCACTCCAGCCCCGTGATAAACCCTAAAAGCATACCATTCCCCGGGTACCACATCTCTACGGAGAGGAAACCTCACAGAATAGTCGTTACTACTACCTCCACTGTTATCAAGTACTTCGACCTCCTCATTGTCTATAATGTTCAACGAGACCATATTGTCCTCGTCAAAGTTCTGAGTCTTGATCTCAAGCCCAGATGTTGAGTTGTCGGTCTCAACTGGTATTTGCGAATATGCTGAGTATAAAGAATCCTCATCCGGTTGTTTGGTAATTGCCATATCGCGTTATATTATATATCCGTGGTCCATATTGTTGTCAGGAGTGAATGCCTCTTCAATGAGGACCTCCATTGTCTTGTCCAAATGCTGAGCCAGGTACTCCTCGAAGTTATCAGCGGGAGTGTCGACCAAGTCAACGTAAATGTGATTGCGGTAAAGCTCTGAGCCTTCTCGTTTTATCTTCCATGCAGTGGCATTTCCGAATCGGACCAGGTCCTTGGGATCCGAGAATGTGATGCCTTTGAGCTTTGCCCACTCCATGATGATCTGTCCCAAATTGGCGGGGATCTTTCCAGGACCTCGTCCCCGGATGAGAGTGTAGAAGTAGTTTGGAGCTTCGATCGTTCCCCAAACTGTTTCCCCTTCTCGTCCCGTCTGGACTGTTATCTGAGCATAGGTTCTGCCGGAGGCTTCCTGCCCGGCGTCCTGTGATGCCCGGATGATCTCGTCCCTCATCTGGGTGAGACCCTCAGCCAATATCTGTTCCAGTCCTACCGCCATTTGTTTCTGGGTTTGCGAGCATTGGCTTTCTGTTGAGCCTTACGCTCCAGTTCCTTGTTCAGTCGCTCCCGGAAGAGGTGACTCTGCAAGTTGGTGAAAAGGAGGTTGTACACCTTCCCGTATTTCCATTCCAGGATCTCGTCCGGGTCCTTCGAGTAGTCCTTGGCCAGTGCAGTGATGGTAGCCATCTCGCCAACCACCAAAGAGAATTGAGCAATGCCGGCTGCCTTTTCCTCGGCACTGGGCTCGTACTTGAGCTCAGTCTGTTCTCGCTCGATCCAATGTTTAATGCCCAGAAGAACCTCATACCAGTACTCGACAATTTCGGAGGTGTTCCTGAGACTCCATTTGACGCCGAGACATTGCATGCCTTCCTTCATCTTGTCAATGTCGGTCATCTCCTTGTCAGTGATGATCCGGCCAAGCTCTATGCGTTGGCCGAACGTCATCTGACCGCCTTGTATGTCGATTCGCTGTATCATTTTATGTAGCAGTGTTTGAGACTCCAGTATGGTTCTGGAATGTCCTGGATCTCCTCTATTGAACTGACTACGTACTCAGTCCCGTGGCTAAGGTCAGGATACGTCACACTCGACTTCTTCCACCCGTCCTCTCTGGTCCATGCGTAGTTTATAACAACGTCCCCGGTTTCACCAATAAAGCCTTGTGAAACAAAGTTCTCTGGTTGCGAGATGGCGAATACCAGTAGCGGGAGACCCTCTGAATTGAACAGAACTTGTAAACAGTCCGGGGGAGAGACCGGCATGGGCAAGTCCTGTCGGTCAAAGAATAGAGTGTGCCCCGACAAGTCAAACCCGGGCTTTACCACTTCGAGGATGGGGCGCCAGATCTTGTTCTTGTACAGTTCAATGCACCAGTCCTGTTTGAAGGTGAACTCCAGCCCAACGCTTACCTCATTGGCGTCAAACCTGGAAGACGGGTACAGCACCCGGACAGTGTTCATGATTTCCGGATATTGCTTGACCAGCTGAGAGGTCTTGAGCAAGTAGAGGAAAGGCCTGACCATCTGCTCCTCGATTTGGCTCTTCAACTCCAGTCGTCCGACAGTGGGTGAATTCTTGTTGAACTTCGTATCGCCTTTGTAGGCATCATTGGCCATCGGCTCAAACTTGCAGAAGTAGACCTGCATGATGGTACGCTGAGTTGGGTAGCCCCGGTACGGGGTATCGTAGTAGCCAGTGGTAGGTTCCTCAACATAGACGAAGTCGGACGATACCCGATTGCCGTCCGAGTCTGTTACGAATCTTTCCATCGTGTCTACTTTGACGTTCAGCATTCGAGCCTGGTCACACTCAAAGACGGCCAGAGGGTTGACCATCTTGACCATGTTGTGGATGAGGGTTATAATGTCCAGTATCATCGTTTTGTGGGGATTATTATTTTGGCGGACTTCATGCCAGTCGCCTTCGGCTTGATCTCGAATATCATTCGCATGATGAGCATGTCCAGGAAGTCCGGTGACCTTCCGAGGAGCTGCTTCATGGTGTCCTTGGAGATGAGCTCTCGCTTCTGCTCAGCGGAGTTCGTGTTCTTGGACTTGAGTACCGTCATCTCCTGCTTGATTTTCTCCTGAACTTCTGGAGAGCAGATGATGTGGATCTGGCGCTTGTTGATGAGCTCCGCCAGCTTGAATGCGCACTCCGACTTGATGTTGTTGTACGTCTTGGAGTCAATGGCTGACTGTCCTCCATGAAACTCCCGGATGCCTTTCAGGTAGCTCTCCAAGTAGAACCCAAGTCCGTCAGCGTCAGAGACGATGCTGGACCGGGGGACTTTCAGACCGGTGGCCAATTTGGCGATCTTCTCCTCCATCTCCTTGCCTTCCGAGAAGCCTTTGGCGATGGGGATCCGACAGACCATGCCGTCCCAGGTTCCAACCACCCAACTGTCTCTACCTTTCCCGGCAAGGTCAGTGCTGATGAACCTGTCACCCGTCGGGAGTACGAACTCATTGCTGAACATGTCGCACACTGCATCATAGTCGACCAGCCAATTCGGGTCATCGTCATACTCCCAGTTGCCAAAGACCAGTCGCTCGATCTGCGACTGGGTCAGGTTCCGGAGAAGCCCCTCAATGTACGTGTCTGGGAGAGTCTTGTTGTCCTGGGGCAGAGCTTTGACGAACCGACGCCAAGGAGGCAGCTTGTTCTCCTTCCATGGCTTGTAGTAGTCCGTGTAGAGGAAATTGTTGGACGGGTTGCAGGTGATGAGGAGTTTGGGAGCCAGCTTGTAGACGTCATTCTTCCATCGACCGATGGAAGCCTGGAGGTTGGTCTTCGCCTCGCGGATAAACTCGCCACCCTCCTCAATCCATCCCCGAGTCATCTGCATGGAACCGAACCTCTCGTACATGGGGTCACTGGGGTTATACTTGGCGTCGATCAGGTAGATGCGGCTTTTGTTGTACAACTCGAAGAAGTTGTATTGACCATTAAAGTGGTAGTAGTTCTCCGTGATGCCCCAGTGGGCAAATACCTCGTAGATGGAGGGGATTGTGTACCGGACCAGGTCGGCAGCCGTCTTACGCGCAATAAAATAAAATGTCTCCGGGTAGGTGAGGGCATCGCCGGCTATCAAGGAACACCCGAGGTAGGATTTGCCAGCACCTTTCGTGCCGGCATACAGAATGTCAGTGACCGAGTCATCAAGCCATAACCGAGCCACTTCCTTCTGCTTCTCGTTGCCTTTGGTGTCAAATTGAAGTCGGCGTCCCATTTTATTTTACCTCCATTCCTGTTATCTGTTCGAGAGTAATGCCTCCCGTCAGGTTGACATTGGTCTTGCGTCCTTGAAGTACCTGGATAAGGCTGGCAGCGTACTTACCAACCAGTGCTCCCTCAATCTGCTGGGAATTGATGGCGTCCTCGATGGTGCCACCAATTGCAGCTGCTACCGGATCCCCCGTGAGTTCCCCGTACTCAACAGGATTGATGCCAGCGAACAGCCTAAATGATTCGATGGTCATCGGGCGGGAAATGTAGACGCTGCAGTCGTCGCCATTCTTATTCTTGTGAGCCTGGGAGAAATAGTTATCCTTCATGAATTTGCAGTACTCGATGAATGCAAAATAAAGCTCCTCCGCATCGGTGGGCTTTACAAATTCCCCGGCGTCTCGCCTTTTCTGTCCCTCCTCCATATAGGCGAGCGGACTCATTTTATATGTACTTCGTGCCATACCTCAAATATAATCAAACCTTATACAAATTAAAAATTTATTTCTGCACAACAATCCCCGGAGCGTTTGGCCCCGGGGATCTTTAATTTATTCGCTTACGCGAATGAGGGTCACACCGAACCACAGAAACTTGACCGAAATGCCGTTCGGCCAAATCATGCCTTCGTGGACCGTGGCAATGGACGGGGTCCAATTACAGTACTTGGTATTAATCTCCGAGTATAAAGCCCAGTTCTTCCCGAGCTGCTTAAAGTGTTTTGCTTTCATGCTTGTTTGGTTTTAATTTCCGTATACGCGAGTGCCGTCCAGTATTTGGGGGGTCGAGAGAAGTCCCAATTTGGCACCAGTTCTACTGGACCAATTTGGCACCAGTTCTACTGGACCAATTTGGCACCAGTTCTACTGGACCAATTTGGCACCAGTTCTACTGGACCAAT
>ERZ827512.1979-NODE-1979-length-17949-cov-5.869956_pt1 | contig 17949 bp, 18 predicted proteins | sample MGYA00519916_ERZ827512 | MGnify/ENA primary metagenome ERZ827512 (study PRJEB31778, sample SAMEA3449335) | human gut metagenome | biome: human gut; feature: human-associated habitat; material: faeces | place: United Kingdom | collected 2010/2012 ... | reverse complement strand
CGGACGAGTGGAGCATCCAAACGGAGCAGGAGCTTTTCTCCCCCAAGCTGGCGGAGGGTCTGCCGGAGTTGTGCTTCTCCACGCTCCCCGGCACCGGCGAGCTCATCTGTATCAAGCGCGGTGAGATCGGCTACTACCACAGTGATTGGAACACGGACGATCCCACGCATAACCGTGAACTGGCGGACTACAACAACGAGCGGCTCGGCGTTACCCCTGCGCAGGAAAAAGCCATGAAAACGGGCTCCATGTTCGGCTGGGACGTCCCCGGTGCGAACCCGAAAGTCTATGAGCAGAACGGGATGAAAATGGGAGGAATGACTCTTGGGTAAGAAGATATTCGAGGTATATCTTGCGAAAGAAGACGTACCCAACAACGAGGCGTATGCCAAGCTGAACTTGCCTGCCTCGCCGTGGGAGCTGTGGGACGCGATGGACAAGGTACGCCTTCAGACAGATGACATCCTGTACATGGAGATCGAAGACTACGATGCCTTTGAGTATCTTGCTCCCCATTTGGATGGATTAGACATCGGCCTCAACGAACTCAACGACCTTGCTGCGCTGCTGTCGGCGCTGGACGAGGTGCAGGAGGCTGCCTTTGAGGGGCTGTTTTCTATGGATGTGCAGAAAAAAGTAAACGCCAACGGCGGCGTCATCACGCTGCAGGATCTGCGGGATCTGGCGGTCAGCGCAAAAACAGACTGCTATCATGTGGTGGAGGCCGCGGATGACGCCCAGCTTGGCCGCTTCTACGCGGAAAACGACTTTGTGCCGGAACTGGAGGGCATATCGGATGCGGTATTCGAGATGCTGGACTTCGCCGGCATCGGAAGAATGATGCGATGCAGTGAAAACGGCGTTTTTGTGAACAGTCTGTATGTGCTGCGGGATGGCGAACTGACAACTGCGCCGCCTGTCCAAAAGGCGCTGCCGGGAAAGCCGGGATACCTCTTTCGGCTCACGCTTGGATTGCATCCCGACATTGGCGATGCGCGCACGGTGACACTGGATCTTCCCGCAGCAGAGGCGGAGCTGCTGGACGCGCAGGAACAGCTCGGCACCCTGAATTGGGAAAACACCGTTGTCCTCAACTATGACGGCATTCTGCCCAACGCCGCCTTCTTTGCGGATCTGCCCATGGAGCTGGAGGAATTTAACGCCTTCACCAAGGCCGCGCGGGACATTCCGAGATTCGAGGTGCCAAAGCTGAAGGCTCTGTTGGAGCAGTTCGAGGTGCAGGACATTGAAACCGCCATGGGCTTGACGGAGCATCTGGCGGACTACATCCTCACGCCGGACTTGAGTTCCCCGCAGGAAACAGCCATTGACCACCTACGCTTCATGACGGATGACCATTCGGCAGAGCTGCTGCTCCCCCATGTCAACCTCTACACCTACGGCTGCGACCTCATCAGGGAGGACAACGCAGTGCTCTCACCCTACGGCCTGCTGCATCGCGCGGACTATCAGCCCATGCTGTCACCAATGCAGGAAACACAGAAAATGGAGATGAAGATGAAATAACACCGCCTTGACCCGTAAAACGGGCAAGAAACTTTCAGCACTCCCCTTCCCGGCATCGCATCGCGGCATAGGTGATGAGATCCTCCGGCGTGAGGACGTTTCCATCACAGGGGATCTCACCCCAGATTTTCCGCACAGCAGGGTCAGGGCTACACATTGCCATCGCCATAGCCAGACGGATCTCCCTGCGCACCTCTTCCACGGTGGTATGGTGTCTGCGGGCTACTTCCAGCAGAGCTGCTTCGGCACGAATATTCATTTGTTTCATATTGTTCACTCCTTATTTTTTAGAACGGTTATCGTTCTTGTGGAACTACAATACCACAGGAGTCTACGGGAAATATGTCGAACGCGGTCGAAAAAAACAGAGGTCTGCAAAAAGCAAACCTCTGTTGTACTGTTACTGGAATTCGGTGATCAATGCGTCCAGCACATTCATCACCTTGCGCTGCCCGTCTGGGGAGAGTGTCTTCAAACGCTCGGAGAGCTCCGTGGCTCGGAGCATCGTCGCCGCATTCAAGCTGTCCTGAAGAAGCTCGTCCGTCCCAACATTGAGCACATTGGCAATGGCAACCAGCTTTTCCAGCTTTGGCGGCTTCACGCCCCGCTCTACAACGCTCACATGATCCACGCTATAATCCACAGCGGCAGCAAGGTCTTCCTGCGTCATGCCGACTCGCTCACGAGCGGCCTTGATCCGTTTACCCAATGCGACCTGATCCATACGCAATCTCCTTTTGAACGGTATCCGTTCTTAAATTATATGGGAGATGGCGTTTGTTTCACAGGAGCACACGGGGCGATTACCGTTCCGTAAGAACGGAACATTCAGAAAAACAATCACACTTAGGGGCCGTATTCCCGGAGGGGGAAAGCGGCCCCTTCTTTTTTGCGCATTGTCCCTTCCTCCGGGAGTACAACCCCGGAAAGGAGCAAAAATGCGAGAAGAAAAATTATTGAGTTATCTGAAAGGAGCATGTACCGGGCGAAGGTACAGTGCGAGCAGCGCTGCGCTGGAAGCGGCTATAGGGATTAGCGGAACAGATCTTCGAAAACTTGTAAATCGTATGAGACGCAAGGGTGTTCCTATTGGGAGCGATCGATGCGGATACTTCTACGCGGCGACTGCCGGTGAAGTCTACTCCACGATTCAGCAGCTTCAAAACATGGAAAATGGACTTGCGGCAGCAAGACGCGGATTAGAGCGGTCACTGGATGCTTTTCCTTTGAAAGAAGGTGCATCTTGAACAGCTTTATCCCCTGGGTAGGCGGCAAGGGCAAGCTGCTGTGGATCATCAACAAGCTGATGCCGGACCACTATAAGCGTTTCATCGATGTATTCGGCGGCAGCGGCACAGTGACAATGAGCCGTCCTATCCAGCGGGGCTGTATGGAGGTCTACAATGACTACAACGGAAATCTAACGAACCTCTTCTGCTGCGTGAAAAACCGTACCATGGCGCTCTTAGCGGAATTGGGGTTCCTGCCGCTGAACACACGGGATGACTTCAACGTCCTCTATAAATTTTTCTCAAAGGATGAGATCACGGATGATTATCTGCAGGAGGAAATGGATCTGACTGAGGTATTCTTAGATCCTCCCGACGCGGAAGCCATCCGTGCCCTCATGTTGGAACGCGCGCCACGCGGAGATATTCGCCGTGCCGCAGATTACTTCAAGCTGGTGCGATACAGTTTCAGCGGCGGCGCCAAGTCCTTTGGCGGTAAGCCCTGCGATATCCGCCGCTTCTTCCATCTGATTTGGGAGTGCTCCCGCAGGCTGGCCAATGTTGTCATTGAGAATAAGGACTTTGAGGAGCTGATTCGCCAATATGACAGGAAGAATGCCGTACTTTACTGCGATCCGCCCTACTATATGGCAGAGGGCTGCTATCCGGTAGAGTTCCCGCTGGAGGATCACCAGCGGCTTCACGATGTGCTCATCGGGAGTGAGGGGTACTTTATTGTTTCGTATAACTATCAGGAATACATTTGCGATCTCTATCAAGATGGCTGCTTTATTTTCCGGACCTCGCGCCCAAATAGTATGTCGCAAAGGGCAGGAAGTGAATATGAGGAAATCATCATCACGAACTATGATCCCCGTAAGGCTTGCTGGCAGCTCTCCTTGGAAAACCTGCTGGGCGGTGACGGCGATACCCGCTATGAGATGATCCACGAGCCAAAGTGCCCATTGAAATGTTAAACAAATCAAAAAATAGGAGGCAAACATCATGAAATTCCATTTGAACCATGACCCCGCGAACAAGACCCTTGCCATTCCCCGCGCCGCGCTGCAGCTCTCCGGCCTTGCAGATGTCAGCGACCTGATCCTCCATACCGACAGCGGCTGTGTTCTGCTGCTGCCGGGAGATCCCACCGTGGCAGAGCTGCTGAAAACCATTTCTCTGCTTTCCACCGTAACGCCGCAGCTGATCTCCCGTCTGGCGGAGAGAAGCCAGATGGCAATGGAGGCCGGAATGACGGAAACGGCATGCGGTGCCTGTGAACGCAAACCCCAATGCTCCGGCCTTGAAATTCCACCCTGTCAGCTGGCGGAGGCGGGGATCTCGCCCACTGCCGCGCTGGAGTCCTTTGTAGAGGAGGGCAGAGTCATCGTGCAGGCAGCGGAGAAAACCGCCGCGGATGTGCTCATCGACGAGCTGGACGATGATGTTCGCACCATGCTGGAGGATTCCGGTGTGCAGCTGGAGGGCGTATGCCGTCTGTTGGAAAAGGAGGAAATCTCAGAATGAATGACACCTATCTCTACCCTTATTCCTCCGCCGAGGCGAGAGAGCGGGACGAGCTTCCCCTCTGGCGGGAGAGCCACAAGGCGAACATCGCCTGCCGCAACGCCATCGAGGACGCCATCCGTCAGAGCTTCGATGGGATGCATCTGGACAAGGACTGCATCACGCCGGTGCTGGAGGAATACGGCTACAAGCGCACCGCGTGGGTACTTGCCAACACCCTGCACGAACTCAAGTGGGACGGACGTTTCGGCCGTGCCAACAAGCAGTGGGCGGAGCACGCCTGCATCCCCAAAGACATCAACCACAACAGCGACTTTGTTGTCCGAAGCCATCCGGCTGTGCTGGATGGCTTCGTCACTTTCTACCGTAAGGCAGTGCAGGCGTTAAATCTCTTTGGCGCGGAGCATTGCGTTGGTGACCGCGCCGAGCAGGACTATACCGGCAAGGTGCTGGTGCTGTCACCGGAGGCGCTGCGGGAGCAGTATTGGAGTCAGGAAAACCAGCTCTGGTATGCTCGGAGCGGCTTTGGATACGAGCCTCATTCCAGTGGTCGAGCAGTCTTTGCCACCTGCCTCTCGGACGGTGAAACAGCCAGATGGAACCGGGAGGATTTCATCGGCGTACTGGATGACAAGTTCCTGCCCGACTGGGCGCGGGAAAAGCTGGAGGAACTGATGACACAGGAACAGACGGACGCCCCCACAATGGGCGGTATGAAAATGAAGTGAGGAGGATACTTGCATGAGCATGACCTATTACACCGTGGACGATCTTCGGCCCGGAAGATCCGGCTGGGGTGTGAAACGTTTTTCCGCGTTGAATGACGCGATCTCCCATTACCGGTCGCTCCCTATGGATGGGGCCCGCGTCCTCGGCATGGCGGATGATGCCCACGCCTATGAGCTCATCCGCTGTGTGCGTCTTTTCCCCGGCGATGCCCAGGGCGAGGATGTTCTGGCGGCAGATCACTGGCGCGACGGCTTGACGAAAAAGAACGCCGACCTGAAAAGTGCGCTGGATATTTGCTTGGAAACCCTGCATCCCCGATTTCTGTTGGAACCGGAGCGCCTAATCCCCGTTCCCCAGCGCAAGAAGCTGCGGAAAGAACTGCGGGAGGCCCTTCTCTGGCAGGGCTATGAAGAAAACTATAATTCCGCCATTCGCGCTGTTTTTGTAGAAGGCGCTGGCTGGCTCTCGCCCCAGGACGTGAAAAAGCAGCGGCATCTTCCACTTGTGCTGAGTTATCGGGTAGACGGCATGACGAAAGACGGCGCCTACCTCTCCTTAGAAGTGGAGCCTTGGGAATATGACCTCCTGCTGGAGCAGACAAGAGATCACTATAAAATGAAGAAACATTAAGGAGGAACACAAAATGAAGCGAATGCTTTCCCTTTGCGCCGCGGCGCTGTGCTTGACCCTGGCGCTGACGCCCACCGCGCTGGCAGCGGACTTTGAGCCTGCGGTACCGAACGCCAAGGTTTGCTACCCCACCGCCATCGTTCGCAGTGACGACGGCACGGAGCTGAAAAAGATCTATGACCTGAGCCCCGAAGACGATCCCGCGGGCATTCCCCGCTCGGATTTCCGGCAGGATGGCTTCCAGTACACTCTGACGGACCTTTTGAAGCAGGAGCTTCCGGAAAATGAGAGCCGCCAGCACACGGAGCACATTTCCGTTGAAAGCGCCAAAAAAGACATGGAATCCGTGCTGGCGCTGCTGCCGCAGGAGCGGGAATTCATCACGGATGACGGCCTCATGGGAACCCTGACGCTCCGACTTGATACCGTGCAGGTGGAGCCGTCCGGCTACGGCACTGCCACCAAGGAAATCTCCACCAAGCGCAGCTACCCCAATCTTGCCGAGCAGGATACGCAGTATCTTCCCAAAACCATTACGGAAAACGGCAAGACCCTGACGCTCACGGACATCCAGTGGCAGACGGACAACACCGCTAACATGGACGGTTACGCCGTGGCAGATCGCTACACGGCAGTCGCCACCTATTCCGGCAGCGCCACCAGCAGCTATGTGAAAGGCTATTCCGTCACGGCGGACTACGCCGGGACCGTCAGCCGGATCGCCTTGAACCGTGTCCGCTATGTGGCTATCTTTGAGGGAACGCCCATCCAGCCCACGGAGCCTGCGGAGACACCTGCCACGGCATCCGCGTTCCGTTGGTCCTATGTGCTCATCCCCATTGGGATCGTGGCCGCGGCAGGCGCGGGCGTCGGCGGCGCGCTGCTGGTGAAGCACAGAAAAGAAAACACGGATGAGGAGGATACAGAATGAAAAAGATCATTACCCTTTGTCTGAGCCTTTGCATGACAGCGGCTCTGGCGGCTCCGGCGTATGCGTTGGAGTACAGTATTGACGCGCCGGACGATTACGATTTCGGTAAGGACACCTCTATTGAAGTGATCCACACGGCGGATGGCGGCGCTATGAAAAACGCCGACATGAGCAAAAACACCGCGCTTATTCCGCCCGCCTTTGGCTCGGAGAGCATGAACGCCCTCCACACCGGTGAATATCTCACGCCCAACCTTGCCCCCGGTGGTATTCCCGCGTCCGGCGCGGTCATTGGCGGCAGCGCCACCGGCGTTGTCACACCCGGCAGCACAGTGAATGGCGGCAGCGGCTATCAGCCCGCCGTGCTGTTCACGGAGGTGACCAGCGACCTCTACTACAAAAATGGCTCCCTCGGCAGGTTGGAGATCCCCTCGCTGGATCTGAGCGTCCGCATTTATCAGGGGACGGACAGCAAGACGCTTGCCAAGGGGATCGGGCACTTTGAGGACACCTCCATCTGGAACGGCAACGTCTGCCTCGCCGCCCATAACCGGGGTGCCAACAGCTACTTCGGCCAGATCCACACGCTGGACATTGGGGACAAGATCATCCTGACCACCAAGCTGGGCACCCGTACCTACAAGGTGACGGACGTCAGCAAGGTCAGCGAGACAGACCGCAGTGGTCTTGCGGACTCCGGTGAAAATATGCTGACGCTCTACACCTGCGTCCGCAACCAGCGGGACCAGCGCTGGTGCGTTACCGCAGCGGAGGTCTGAATCTTTCTCCCTTTTGCCGAATCGGTTCTGTTCGACTTCTGCCCCTCACTTGTGATATGGTGAAGCTGCGAAGAAGATTTTCACACATACACAGTTAGAATGGAGGCAGAACGATGAACGAGAGCAAAAACGCGAGAAAGAATGTCAGTATGATGCTCACCGGCATGGTGATCGGCGCGGCGCTGACCGGCGGCTCTATCGCGGTCGCGGCCGGGATCACGGCGGAACCCACTTGGCAGCCCATCTTTGTGGATGGTCAGCAGGTGGAAATGCAAGCCTACAACATTGCGGGACACAACTACGTCAAGCTGCGGGACATGGGCGAGCAGGTCGGTTTCAATGTTTATTGGAGCGCCGGAGTCCAAATCGACACCGGGCATCCATACACGGGGATCGCCCCTGCCGCATCCGGTATCCGCGTCAGCAGCTACAAGGGCAGCACCCTCCGCCCCGGAGACCGCAGCAGCTTGAATATCAGTCCCAGTGCAGATATAAAAAGTGTGGTCTCCACGCAGCCCAATGTCATCCGCATTGAGAATGCCTCCGGCTTCTGGACCGCTATCGCGGTCAGCAGCGGCACATCCGACGTGGTCGTGACCGATCAGCATGGCCAGACCGCCACTTTAACGCTGACGGTAGTTGACGGCAAGCAAGGCGCGAGTATTCCGGAATCCGGCGCCAGTCAGACAGACGCGGCGCGGCAGGAGATCGTCCGGCTGGTCAATCAGGTACGCCGGGAAAACGGTGTGCCGGAGCTGACGGTCAACGCGGCTCTGATGGACGCGGCGCAGCATTGCGCGTCCCTGCGTGTCACATACCACCAGAATAAGGTGGAGTGTGAGGCGGTAGCGGCCTCCGGGTATCCCCATGGATTTGGATCGAACATCACCGCGTTCGCAAATGTGCCCGCCTCTGAGATCGCAGAGCGGGCAGTGGAGAATTGGCGGAATTCTCCCGGCCACTTCCAGACGATGATAAACCCTGATTGCGACACCATCGGCGTCGGGATCTCAACTGATGAGGGCGGAACGATCTGCTTCCTGTTCGTCGGTGATCCCAACGCGCACAATCCCTACGCATAACCTATCCGCAACTCAATATGCTCACATGGCCTTCCAGCTTCATCGCCGGAAGGCCATTTCTTATGAGCAAATCTAATGAGCAAATCTAAAAAGAAAGGTCAAATAACGATGAAAAAGACATGGCATTCATTGAAAAATCGCGTGACCGCGATGCTGCTGGCCCTGATCTGCGTTCTCGGCCTGCTCCCCACTACCGCGCTGGCGGCAGGGGCCGACACCATCAAATTAGAGCGGTTCGGCATGAGCGGCGTTTCCTATCAGTCTGCCAGCCTTGGCAGATGCACAATGCACCAGATGTATTACGGCGTGGCCGGAAAGACCTCCGTGGGCTTCTGCGGAACGAAGGGCGGCGGCATGGGCACCTCTCTGATCGGGCAGACCTGGGGCGATCCGAAACCCGTCACCGATCCCACCGTCAAAATGATGATGGCCTATTACTACGCCCACTCCCTCGGCATCTTCACGGACAAGGCCCAAGCCCTTGGCGTGGATGACATCTGGGATTCCGGTTATAGCTGGTACATGAACGCCTGGGTACAGGCAATCGTGTGGCGGTATAAGGACGGTTCCCTGGGTGATCCCGCCACTGCCTGCGCGGAGGAATTGATGTACGTCTGGAACTCGCTGAAGGGCGCAAGCTATACCAGTATCGACCAGATCTGCGACGGCGCCACATTCCGGGACCGGGCGAAATATATCCTGGATCTTGGCAAGCAGGATGTTTGGGGCGATTGCGACGTAAAAGAGTATTCCTTCACCGGCGCTGGCTCTGCCGCACACCCCGCCAGCACCGTCCAGAGCGTTATGATCGGCAGCCTTACCGTCACGAATGAGCAGTACAAACTGGTGGTCAAGAAGGTAGACGCCACCAACCCCACCAAGGGCCTTGCCGGAGCGCGGTTCCATGTGGAATCCACCAACGGCTCCTTCTCCAAGGACATCGTCACCGGCGTGGATGGCACCTATACCTTCTCTCCCTTGGACGCCGGAACCTACGCCGTAACGGAAACGGCGGCTCCGAACGGCTACGAGATCGACAACGCGGGGCCTGAATATGTGGTCCTGCCGAACAGCGGCAGCAGCACCGTGACGATCACCTTTACGGATACCCCCACCGTCACCGCCACCGGTAAGATCCGCAAGGTGGACGCGGACGATCCCACCAGAGGTCTCGCCGGCGCGGTCATCAAGATCACCGGCGTGGATAACAATTTCACCGGCACCTATACCACCGGAGCGGGCGGCGCGCTCACGGATGTGCCTTGGGATACCATGCCCATCGGCAGCTATGTGGCGGAAGAAGTGACGCCGCCCAACGGCTACTCTCTGAGCAAGGACGCCGGCAAAGTCCGTCAGGAATTCTATTGGGACGGCAAAACGGACGTATCGCTCGTTTTTGAGAATGACGCGAAGGTGAAGATCCAGCTCATCAAGCTGAACGATGCCAACAGCCCCCTCCCCGGCGCGGTATTCCACATCCTCCGGGACGGCCAGCTGATCGGCACGGAGGTCACAGACGCCTCCGGCAGGATCACCGTCCCCAATGTGACGGAGGGGATGTACGCCTTTGTGGAGGTCAGCGCCCCCGCCCCCTACGCCAAGCTGACCGCCCCCGTCTGCGCCCATGTGGATCAGGCCACCGTCAATGGCGGCGGCACTGTGACCGTAACGGCGAAGGATTTGAAACTCCCGAATCTGACCATCCAGAAGCTGGATAAGCAGACCAAGCAGCCCATCCCCGGCACGGTTTTTGAGATCAAGGGCATCCATTACGGCTATCATCAGGACGTCACCACCGGGCCGGACGGCAAGGCGGTTCTCACCGCGATCCCTGTGGACAGCTATGAGGTAAAGGAAACATCCGTCCCTGCCCCCTATGTGGTGGGCGGCGAGACGATCCAGACCATTTACCTCGGCCCCGGTGACGATCAAAACCTCGTATTTGAAAACCTGAAAATGCCCCGGCTGACCGTCACCAAAATCGACGCGGAGGATTCCAAGCCCATCCCCGGCACCGTGTTCACCGTAGAGGGCATCGACAGTGATTTCTCCGCCGATTGGACCACCGGCGCGGACGGCACGGTGACGGACCGCGTGGCCCCCGGCAGTTACAAAATTACAGAAAAGTCTGTTCCCGCTCCGTACTACCTGCCCAGCAAAAACGCCGACCGGGAGCAGACCGTCAGCCTGAACGCCGGTGACGAGGTGAATGTCACTTTTCGGAATCGGAAAATGCCACAGCTCACCATCTACAAGGAGGACAGCGTGGCTGGCGCGCCTGTGGAGGGAGCCAAGTTCCACATCACTTACACCAGCAGCGGCGAATCCGCCGAGGCCCCTGCCACCATCGATTACGGAAATATCCTCACAAATGCCAAGGGTGAGATCCGGCTCCATGAGCAGGGCAAGCGGCTCTATCCCGGCGCGTACACCGTGACGGAAGTGGAACCCGCTCCCGGTTTCCAGATGAAAGAACCCTCCACCCAGAAGATCATCCTCCACGGCAGTGAGAGCAAGACCCTGACCTTCCAGAATACTCCGCTGAATGCCATTGTCGTCGAGAAGTACGACAGCGTGACCCACGAAGCGCTCCCCGGCTGCACCTTCCAGCTGCGGTTTTTGGGCGGCACCTCCGGCACCGGCGGCACGACCATTGGGCAGAAGGTCACCGGCAAGAACGGCACCGCCATCTGGACGGGCCTGACCGCCGGCACCTATATCGTGGAGGAGGTTGACCCCGCCGATGGGTACTCCATCATCAACGCCTCGGAAACGATCTATCTGGCGGACAGCGGTGAGCAGAGTGTGGTCACCGTCCGCTTTGACAACGCCCCGGACGGCATCCTCCTGATCCGCAAGGTCTGTTCCGTGAACCCCAGCGTGACCCTCGCCAACGCGGAATTCAAGATCACCTACGCGGACGGTACGCTGATCGGGGACGCCAATGGCATCTTCCGGACGGACGAACACGGCGAGATCCGCGTCCCCGGCCTGAAACCCGGCAAGAGCGTCATTGTGACGGAAACGAAGGCTCCGGACGGCTATATCATTGATACCCAGAGCCAGACCGTTCAGATCAAGGAAGGCCGCACGGTCAGCCTGACCTTCAAGAACCAGCCCAAGGGTAAGCTCATCATCCAGAAACGGGACAGCACCACGGGCCAGCCCCTCCCCGGCGCGGAGTTCCGGGTGACCACTGCCGCTGGCTGTGAGGTGGGGCTGGACGGCGTGATCGGCACCGCGACACTGACACAAAACGGTATCTTTACCACAGATGGGCAGGGCGAGATCACGATCACCAATCTGGCCCCCGGCGCTTATGTGCTGACTGAGATCAAGGCCCCGACAGGGTATGTGATGGATCGTGCGTCCACAAACGTGGTCATCGGCAAAAACGGCGATACGCAGACGGTCATCGTGAAAAACTCCAAGGCCGGAACCCTGGTGATCGACAAGCGGGATTCCCTCACCGGGAAGCCCTTGCAGGGCGTGACCTTCAAGGTGACGACCTCTACCGGTTCGTTTGTACCCGCTGAAAATGGACAGATCAGCAGCAACGGCCTGTACTTCACCGACAAGGACGGCAAAATCACCATCCATGGTGTGGTGGGGACGCTGGTGGTGACGGAAACGGCCACCATTCCCGGCTACACCATCGACGAGGCCAGCCGCACCCAGACCGTGGTAGTCAATCCCAATGACACCCAGACGCTGCACTTCACCAACACGCCCAGCACCACCCTTGTGATTGAAAAGTATATCGAGGGCACCACGACGCCGCTGAAGGGCGTGACCTTCCTTGTGACCGACAGCAGCGGCGCTGTTGTGGGCAGAAGCAACGGAGAGTTCATCACCGATGAGAATGGCCGCGTCGTTATCAATGATCTGATCCCCGGCACCACCGTTACGGCGCGGGAGGTCAAGACCGTGGATGGTTTTGTGCTGGATAGTTCCCCTAAATCCATTCTCATCAAGGCGGGTGAGGTGCAGACCCTTCGCTTTTATAATGTCCGCGCGGGCGGGCTTACCGTCATTAAAAAGGACGAAAAAACCGGAGAACGCATCCCCGGCGTCCAGTTTGAGATCCGGAAAATGGATGGCGAGATCGTCGGCACCTTCACCACCGATGAAAACGGCGTGATCTATCTCCCCGAAGCGGAAAACGGCTGGTACACCGTGACGGAATTGAAGGCTGCCGAGGGCTACCGTCTGGATGACACGCCCCACCGGATCGAGGTCAAAGACGGCCAGACCGCCACGCTGGAGATCACCAACAAGGCCATCTCCGGCATCCTGATCCACAAGGTCAATGCCATCACCGGCGAGGGCATCCCCAGCGTGTCCTTCCTCCTCTATGACAGCGGCAACGATCCCATCGCGCAGGAAACCAGCGATGACCGGGGTTATGTCCGGTTTGAGGGACTGGAAGATGGCCGCTACTATCTGCGTGAACTGGAAAACGAGGGCTATATCCCCGACACGCAGAAAAAGACCGTGTATGTAAAGTCCGGCGAAACCACGGAAATCGAATGGAAGAATACCCCCATCACCGGCCAGATCCAAGTGACGAAGGTCAGCGCCGACTACAACGCCATGAACGGCTGGCCTGCCGGGACGCCCATCCCCAACACCGTCTTTGAGATCTACAACGCCCGCACCAACCGTCTGGTGGATACCATTAAGACGGACAAAAACGGCTTGGCGGTGAGCAAGCCCTTGCCGCTGGCGCGGTACAAGATCGTGGAATCCAAGGCAGCGGAGTTTTACGGACTGGATAAGACACCCATTGAGGTAGAAATTGAGTACGCCGGTCAGATCGTCAAGGCAAGCATGACCAACAAGAGCCTGTCTACCAACGTTTCCATCAAGAAAACCGGTTATGTGGAGGTCATGCCGGGGCAGCTCGTCCGCTACAACTTCACCGGTATTGCCAACAACTCTACCACGGCGTTGGAGTCTTTTTATTGGCGTGACACCCTGCCCGTCAAGGCGGTTCGTCTCCAGACCATTTACACCGGCACATGGAACACCCACGGAAATTATAAGATCGTGTACCGCACAAATCTCAGCAGAGATACCTGGCGCACGCTGGCGGATAACCTGAGCACATCCAAAAACTATGTGCTGGACGCTTCGCCCGCGGCACTGGGACTTGCCGCCAATGAGTATGTGACGGAGTTTATGGCTGCGTTCGGCATCGTCCCCGCCAACTTCCGTCAGGTGGAGGCCCCCCGCGTGGACTGCAAGGCCCTTGCCAAGCTCACCGGCGGTACGCAGTTCGTTAATCAGGCGGATGCGGGCGGCGTCTACAACGGGCAGTGGATCATGGCGACCTCTCGATGGGTCACCCGTGTCTACGCCCCCAGCAAGCCCCTGCCCCGCACCGGTTATTAAGGACTAACAACGGATGCCGCTCCGCGAGGGGCGGCATCCCCCTTTTAAGGAGGTTGAGATCTTGAAACACAAAAAAATCGTGATTTTGACGTTGGCGCTCCTGCTCCTGACCGCGCTCTGCTGCACCTCCGCCCTCGCCGCGGGCGGCGATGTGGCGGGCGCTGTGGAACAGACGTGGACGGAGGCAGCTAAACAGATCAAGGCTGTGGTGGAGAAGGTGGTGTTCCCGGCGCTGGATATGATCCTCGCCATCGCATTCTTTGTCAAGCTTGGCGGCGCGTATTTTGATTTTCGCCAGCGAGGTCAATTTGAATGGACCGGCCCCGCCATCCTCTTTGCCTGCCTCATCTTCACCCTGACGGCCCCGAAATACATTTGGAGCATCATCGGCATCTAAGTGGTGCAAGGGTAAAAATCAGTTGCTTATTTTCTGTGTGCTGGGTATAATGAAAATTAGGAAAGGAGGCGGCGCGAATGACAGAATCTGTGAAAAATGAGCTTTCTGATATCTGCCGGATCATTGACGCAACTGTGGATACAGAGAAGATCTATCTTTTCGGCTCATACGCCTATGGTACACCAACCGATGATAGTGACTACGATTTGTGCGTCATTATCCCGGAAAATTCCATGCGTCCGGCAGATGCGGTCAAGGCGATCCGCCGTGCGCTCTTTTCAGCGCAGTCCGTCCCCTTGGATGTAATTGTTTATCGCTCTAACGCGTTCCATCAGAGAGCGGAACACGCTTCTCTGGAGCGGAAAATCGCAAGAGAGGGGGTCTTGCTGTATGAGCACCGGCTGGAGCAGCGAATGGCTTGACTTTGCCTATATGGATCTCAGCGCCGCGGAACATCTGCTGACGATGCGTCCGCTGCCTGTGGAAATTATTTGCTATCACTGTGAACAGGCTGCCGAAAAATTTCTAAAAGCCACGCTTGTTCAATTCGACAGAGAGCCGCCCAAAACGCATGACCTTATCCAGCTTTGTAAGCTGTGCTGTGAAGTTGACACGCGATTTGAGCAACTGGCAGACTCCTGTATTGAACTGACGCCATACGGCGTTCAAGTTCGCTATCCGTCCAATTTAGAACTGGATGAATCCGACGCCGTCTGTGCGTTAAAGGAATGCAGGCTCGTTCAGGGCTTTGTTTGCCAGAAACTTGGATATGAACCGGAAAGCAAAGATACCCAAAGCTTTGGACAGACAATGAAATAAGTAAAGACAGCAGTCAAGGCCGTCGCCCGAAAGGGCGGCGGCCTTGTCGCGTCTCTGGAGGTGAATGAACAATATTTATTTGGGATTTTGTCGCCGCGACAGTCCTGGATCAGCTCATGGACTGGGTCTATGGGCAGGCCATAGGCTTTCTCGGCAACTTCTTTGCCCTCATGGGCAATATGGGCGTGGAGATGTTCGAACTGGAATGGGTCAGCGCCATCATTCTCTTTTTCTCCCGCCTTGCGTGGGCGCTGTTTACCGTCAGCGTGGTGGTCTGCGCCTTTGAGTGCGGTATCGAATACTCCGCCGGCAGGGGCAATCTCCAGCAGTGCGGGATGAACATCATCAAGGGCTTTCTGGCGGTGAGCCTGTTCACCGTCGTCCCCGTCCGGCTCTATGCCTTATCGGTGTCGCTGCAGGGAACCTTTTCCGCGGGACTTACCGGCTACGGACGAAGCATCGGTGAGGTGGGACAGGACATCATAACGGAGCTCAGTGAGATCCAGACGCTCTCGGACGTGGTAAACAGTTCTCACTTCGGTCTCGGCATCATCACCAGCCCCATCATGCTCCTCTTTTGCGTGATCCTCATGGGCTACGCGGTGCTGAAGGTGTTTTTTGCCAATCTGAAACGCGGGGGCATTTTGCTCATTCAAATCGCGGTGGGCAGCCTTTATATGTTCAGCGTCCCGCGTGGCTATCTGGACGGCTTTATGGGCTGGATGCGGCAGGTCATCGGCTTGTGCCTGACCGCCTTCCTCCAGTCCACCATCCTCATTGCGGGACTTATGGTGTTCAAAGACCACGCGCTGATGGGCGTGGGGCTCATGCTCTCTGCTGGTGAAGTACCCCGTATCGCCGGCAGCTTCGGTCTGGACACCACAACAAAGGCCAATATTACGAGCGCCGTTTATACGGCACAGTCCGCGGTGAATGTGACGAGGACCATCGCCGCGGCAATCAAATGAAAAAGGGTGTGTATGATATGACACAGTCAACGAGGAAACTTACGATGGGGAGCCTGTTCGATGGCATCTCCGGCTTTCCTCTGGCTTCGGTGCGGTGCGGCATCGAGCCGATCTGGGCCAGCGAGATCGAACCGTTCCCTATACTGGTATCAAAAATACGTTTCCCACGCATGGAGCAAATGGGAGACATTACAAAGCTGAATGGCGCGTATCTGCCGCCTGTGGACATCATCTGCGGGGGCAGCCCATGCCAGGACTCAGCGTGGCCGGAATGCGTGCCGGATTGAACGGTGCGCGTTCCGGCCTCTTTATGGAACAAATACGAATCATTCAGGAGATGCGAGATGCAGACAGAAAATCTGGAAGGACAGGAATCCATATTCGGCCGAGATTCGGGATCTGGGAAAATGTCGTCGGCGCTCTCTCAAGTGGGCGGGACGCTGAAACGGGTCAGAAGAAGCCTGGGGCGGATTTTCAAAAGGTCCTCGAAGCGTTCCTCCAAGTTGAAGAACCATACCTTCATGCTGTTAGACCTGAGACCGGGCGCTGGGAATATGCTGGGGGCATATTGGGAGTACGATCCTCCGTGGCTTGGATCGTTTGGGACGCTCAACACTTCGGAGTGCCCCAAAGACGCCGTCGAGTGTTCCTTGTGGCAGATTTTGCAGGCTACAGCGCCATCCCGATACTCGCTATCCCAGACAGCGTGCCTGGGTATCCTGCGCCGCGCAAAGTGCCGCGGCAAATCGCTGCCACCTTTATTGGAAGCAGCTTTGCGTATGCAGGCAGGGCTTGACCCGCCTGCGCCCATATCCGGCGAAGCGAAAGCTTATCATATCAACCAACGCAGTGAAGGAATTGACCTGAACGGTGTGTCCGGTGCATTGATGGCAACGCAGAACCTCCAAATGCAGACCTTTATCACAAATCCCGGCAGCAGTCAGAGTGGTCCGCAAAAGCAGATCGCATTCGCTGCCAACCAGCGGGACGAGGTGCGTGACCTGCATGATGTAGCAGGTGCGCTGCAGGCTCAGCCGGGGTTGAAACAACAAACCTTTGTCGCTGGATTTTCTGCCGGGGCAGGTGCAAGCGCCGGAAGCATCGGATATCAGGAAGACGTATCGCCTACCCTGAAAGGCAGCCCCAGCGGGAACTGTATGCCCAGCATCCTCTGCATCAATGATCAAGGTGGGCAGATCATGGAGTGCAGTGAGAATGTCACCGGAACCCTGCGGGCACAGGAGCATGGACACCAGCCTTTAGTGCTGCGTCCGGGAAAGCCTTTACTGTATGAAAACTATGGAATAGACAGCCGCTATACAGGCCCCCATAAGGTAGCACCAACGCTTTCAGCCAGAATGGGTACGGGCGGATTGAACACGTCACTTGTTCAACAGGTACCGGAAGAAGTCATCTGCATTGCGGGCAACGCCATTGACCGCCAGCCACAAAACGGCGGCAACGGCTTCGGCTGGCAGCGGGACATTTCCTATACCCTGACCACCTCGGATCGCCACAGCGTCTATGCCCGCCAGAGGGTAGATCAGTTCAGGGATGATGAGATCGCCTCCACGGAGAGCGCGCGGCAGCACAAGGACGCTACAGACCTTGTCTGCCAGCCGCCCTCTACCTGGGATACGGACTGCCGGAATCTCATTCGCCGCCTCACACCGCTGGAGTGCGAACGGCTCCAAGGCTATCCGGATGGCTGGACCGATGTTCCCGGCGCTTCGGACTCCGCACGCTACAAAGCCCTCGGCAACAGCGTGGCCATCCCCTGTGTAGAATACCTCATGCAGCGGGTGGCTATGGTCATTACGCTTGATTTGGAATGGGATTTTTAGTTGGCTTTGGTAATAGCTTTCACACTTGCTTTCGGGTATCTTAGCTTTACCATTAAAAAGATCGGAGGAACTGCTATGGCAGAAAAAACGCGC
>ERZ827512.1978-NODE-1978-length-17952-cov-5.234453_pt1 | contig 17952 bp, 19 predicted proteins | sample MGYA00519916_ERZ827512 | MGnify/ENA primary metagenome ERZ827512 (study PRJEB31778, sample SAMEA3449335) | human gut metagenome | biome: human gut; feature: human-associated habitat; material: faeces | place: United Kingdom | collected 2010/2012 ... | reverse complement strand
CATTTTCACTAATTTTTTTATATTAATTTTGGGACATTTTTACTAATTAATCACATTTTAGTGGCATAAAAAGTTGGTTTGTGTTATGATGTTATAGTAGAGGTGATAGTAATGGAACATACACTATTATATATAATCAGTGCTAGTATTATAGTTATAGTTTTAGTAAGCCTTATTATCATCATTTTAAAAAGAAGACAAAAGAAGTATTATCAAAACTTATATGAGACTATAGAACGTGAGAAAAATTTAATTGGTAGTACACCGGTACTTTTGGAACTTTCTAAGCTAGAGCCAATTATCAAGAATGAAAAAATGGAAGAGAAGTATCAAAAGTGGGAAGATAGATTTGATACTATTAAAAACGTAGATATTCCTAAAATAGATGATATGCTTATAGAGTTAGATACTTTAATTGATAAGAAAGAGTATAAGACGGCTAAATTTAGAATTGCAAAGTGTGAGATGGAAGTTTATAAAGTTAGAGAACAGGCTGATGATTTACTTGATCAGATAAAAGAGATAACTTTATCAGAAGAAAAGTATCGTAGTATTATTAGTAAACTTAAGACTAAATATAGAGCTTTAAATAAAGAATATAATGATCATAAAAATCTTTATGAGGAGATGGCTGAAGCGATAGAGTTGCAACTTGAAAATATTGAGAAGAGATTTTTAGAGTTTGAAAAAGCAATGGATGATAATATGTATAGTGAAGTTGTACATATTGTTAAGGCTTTAGATACAATGGTTGAACATATGGAAATAGTAGTATCAGAAGTTCCTGATTTAATGCTTATGTGTAAACAGTTGATTCCTAAAAGAATTAAAGAGATAGAAGATATAGGTAAAGAGATGACTGAAAAGGGATATCCTATTGAGTATCTTAACCTTAGTTATAATTTGGAAGAGTCTCGTAAGAATGTTAGTACTATTTTAGATAGGATAAGAGTTTTAAATCTTGAAGATTGTATGTTTGAGCTTAAGACTATTCTCGATTATTTAGATAGTATTTTTGTGGATTTTGAAAAAGAGAGACTTTCTCGTAAAGTTTATGAAGAGGGGATAAAAGCTTTTGCTAAAAAACTTAGAAAAACAGAAAAAGTTGTTACTGATATATATGAACAATTAGATGATATTAAGAATATGTATGATCTTAATGAAGAGGATGTTAATATTATTAATGAAGTTAATAAAGATTTAACTTCTATTAAAGATGAATATAAAAATGTTGTTGATAGGGTAAATAATAAGGCAACACCATTTTCTTTAGTTACAAAGGAAGTTGATGAGCTTACTTTAAACCTTAAACGAACTGAATCTACTTTAGATGTTGCTTTAAAGAGTCTCGGTAATATGTATGAAGATGAACAAAGGGCTAGGGAACAACTTTCTGAAATAGATAAGTTATTAAGTGAATGCAAAGAAAGAATGAGGATGTTTAAACTACCTATTATTAGTGATAACTATTTTGTTGAACTTAATGAAGCGAATGAAGCGATAGAGGAGGTAGTTAAAGAATTATCTCGTAAACCTATAGTTATTAAAACATTAAATACTAGAGTTGATACAGCAAGAGATTTAGTTTTAAAGCTTTATAATACTACTCTTAATATGGTTAAAAAGGCCAAGTTGACAGAGAGTTTAATTGTCTATGGAAATAGATATAGATTTTTGCATGAGGATATTAATAGTGGCCTTAATAGAGCTAGTTCTCTTTTCTATAAAGGAAGTTATGATAGTGCTTTAAAGGTTTGTGTTGCTACTATTAGAAAAGTTGATGATAATATAGAAGGAAAGATAAAAAACTATGAAAGTAAGATTTAATGAACAAGGAAAGGGTAGTTATGAGTTTTTAACAGTAGTAGTTACTTGTCTTATAGTTAGTTCTATCTTTTTGTTTATTATTATTAATAATAGTGAAAAAGAGAAGATTCAGGTGTTTAAATATAATGCTAAAATAATAGGTATAAATGCTGTTAATTATAATAATTTGACTAGTGAAGATTCAGTTTATTTATATGAATTAATTGATAATAATTTAGTATCTAGAATTAAAAATAATTTTTCTGGAGATGAGTATTGTGATTCCTATGAATCTAAAGTTGTTTTTTCTAAAAGGTCTAAAAAAGTTACATTAAGATGTGGAGAATACTTAATATATAATCAAGATATAACTGATGAGGAGTATAAAATATATAAAGTTAGTGATTGGTCATTTGATAAAATAAGTGGTAATAATGTAGATAAAATAAAAGTTTATAGTCTTTTTAAAAATGGAAGGAATATCCTTAATAATTATTATGAAAAAGATCTTTTTATTAAATTAGTTGAGGATAATTATGGTAGTAAATATAATAGTTTTGATGCTATAGAAGAAGATTATAAAATAGATGAGAAAACTGTTTATAGGAAAAGGACATTAGTTAGTTAAATTAATAAAAATGTGATCCAATTATATTGGAATAAGAAAGGTAGGTATTTGTATGAATAAAAGTAATGAAAGAGATTTTTTTGATAGTCCTAATATGATTACATACATTTTAATTGGATTATTGGTTGTGCTTATAATATTATCACAATCTTTTGCTATTCAAAGTCATATGGAGGCAGGAGATATATTTAGGTCTATTATTAATCATAATAGTGTTTATTTAGTTAGTTTAATTTATTTTGTTTTAATTAAAGTTAAGTTTGGTAAGAAGTATTTTGATTACTTAAATGTTACCATGTTTGTATTTTATTTACTTACTACTTTTGCTAGCTTATTTACAATTTTTCAATCATTTGGATTTTATTCTATCCTAAATTTAGCTTTTAATGTGCTAATTACACTATATTTTGGATATTCATTTTTCACTAGTACTGTTATTGGTAAAGATTTAGGATTATCTGATAGCCCTTTATCAGAGATTAATAATGGTCAGTATTATTATATTTTGATTGGTATTATTGCAATTAGCTTGATTGTGTCTTTAGTGTCAGTTAATAGTTTTGAAGATGTAGTTGTTTACTTATTAGAAGCTATGTATCAATTTATGTTTGTTAGATATGTTTATTTATATAAGGAGTATATTGAAAGAAAGGAATTAGAAGCATCTAAAGAAAAAAAACAGGATGAAGAAAAACCTAAAGAAAAAAGGCGTGGTAGACCTAAAAAAAATAGGGATGAGGAGACTTTGAAATGAGAGATTTATTTGATGAAATTGATGAAGAAAGAAAAGATTTGCCTAGATTGAAAAAGATAAGTAATGAAGTTCAAAAAAAGAGAAATTATAATTTTTATCAGCAATTAGCAGTGTGTTTATTTATATTCTTATTTATTGTTGGTGTAATTGTTGGTAATTTATTTCCAGCTTGTAGTGAGACATCAGAGCTATTTGCTACTTGTACCAAAACTGAATATAATTTATCTTTAACATTAATATTTTGGCTTGCTAGCTTTGTATTTTGTGCTATGATCTATGGACTTGGTGAAGTGATTAGATTGCTTAATATAATTGCAGATAATATTAGTAAAAAGTAAATTGGAATAGAACTTGAAAATAGTAAGTTCTATTTTTTCTTTATAGATAATTTGGTTAATAATAAAAATTTTAAGTTTATAAATTATGACATTTGTTTTTGAATTTATGAGTTTGACAAGTATTTATCTGTATGATATTATTAGTTGGATTAAAAGGGTAAGTGATTGATATGTTACTTTTATTTGTGGTTTAAATCAAAATTATTTATGACGTATTTTGTAGTTGTTTACGGGATATGGCATCCTTTTATATGATATTTTTACAAACTACTGTAAAGTCGTTTTTTGTTGGAGGTGTAGTGTTGTGGAAAAGTTAAAACATTTTAAAATATTTTGGGACTATATTAAAGATGATAAATTAAGACTTATTCTTTATATTATCTTAGTGGCATTATCTTATTTACCGGCTTTAATATCTGTATATTTTTGGGGTGTTGCAGTTGAAGCCTTAACTGCTAAAGATATAAATTCATTTATATTTTATCTTGCCATATATGAAGGAATTTACATTATCTTCTACACTTTTTTACAGATACCAAGAGACGCTTTATATACATATTTTGAGATTAAGTTTACAAAAAATGTAAGTAAAGACCTATATAAAAAGATAGATAAGTTACCTGCAATTGCCTTTGAAGAGATTGGTGTGGGAGAGTTTATTAACCGTTTATATACAGATCCTGATAGGGTAATGGAATTATTATCTAAAATGGTTAGACTTATTTGTAAAGCAGTAGTTGTAATTATAGTTATTGTTATTGCAATTAGAATATCTTTTGTCTTGTTCTTGGAGATTATGTTACTTGCAGTTATTATGGGATTTATTTCAATGAAGTTTTTTCCTAGGATTAAGAAAAGTCAAGAGAATATTAAAAAAGAAAGTGATGATTATGTAAAAGTTGCAACTGAAAATATTACAGGAATTAGAGAGATTAAGTCACTAGGTATTACTAGGATAATAGAGAATAATATTTTTAAGGTTATAAATAAACTTTATAGTCATACATCTAAAGTTAGAAAGTATGAGAGATGGTATTATGGTTTCAATAACCTTGCTTATTTCTTAATTCAGTTTTTAATACTCTTTACAACTGGTAAGTGTTATTTAGATGGAGTTATTAGTCTTTCAGTATTTTTGATGATGGAGTCTTATATATGGAGAATTGATGAAGTAGTTGAGAGTATTAGTGACTTTGGAGTTAGTTTTAATAAAGTAACTGTTTCTTTAAAAAGAATAGGGGAATTATTAAATAATAGTTTATATAAAGATGAAGTATATGGTTCTAAGGAGTTAGGGAATACTACAGGAGTTATTAAATTTAATAATGTTAAGTTCAAGTATAAAGAAGATGAAGATTATACTTTAAATGGTCTTAATTTAGAGATTGTTCCTAATAAAAAAATCGCTATTGTAGGACGTAGTGGTAATGGTAAGAGTACTATCTTTAATTTGTTACTTAGGTATTTTGATGCTAGTAAAGGTTCTATTACTGTAGATGGTATTAATATTAAAGATTTAACTGAAGAGTCTTTAAGAAGTAATATCTCTATTATTAGACAAAGTCCTTTTCTATTTAATTTAACAATCCTTGATAATTTTAGATTAGTTAAGGAAGATGTTAGTTTAGAGGAAGTGAGAAAGTACTGTAAAAGAGCTTATATAGATGATTATATTATGAGTCTTCCTAAAGGATATGATACTGTTATTGGTGAAGGTGGCATTAACTTATCAGGTGGACAAAAACAAAGACTTGCTATTGCTAGAACTCTTCTTTTAAATACAAAGATAGTCCTTTTTGATGAGGCGACTAGTGCTTTAGATAATGAGTCTCAAGAGTATATTAAGAGAACTATTGATGATCTAGTTAAAGACCATACAGTTATTATAGTTGCTCATAGACTATCTACTATTGTTGATGCTGATACTATTCATGTAATAGAAAAAGGTAAATTAGGTGGTAGTGGTACTCATAAGGAGTTGTTAGAAAGTTGTAAACAATATCAACATTTATATGCTGCAGAAAGTGAAATATAAAATTATAATCTATATTTAACTTATTTAAATTAACGTGCTGCTTTTTATAAAAACTCATGATATAATTGTAATGGCTATATTTTTAAATTGTAAAGGTGGTGTTCTTGATGAGAAAATATAAAGTAGCAAGTTTATTTGCTGGAATAGGTGGTATAGATTATGGATTTAAGAAAGCAGGAGCACAACCAATATGGGCTAATGAAATTGATAAATATTGTGCTGTAACTTTTAAGGCTAATCATAAAAAAACTAAATTAGTTGTTGATGATATATGTAATGTTAAAGGTATAGATATTCCTAAAATTGATATTTTAACTGCCGGTTTTCCATGTCAACCATTTTCTATAGCTGGTTATAGAAAAGGTTTTGAAGATGATCGTGGTAATATGTTTTATCAAATTATGCGTTTAGTTGATGAAATGGAAAATAATAGTAATAAACCTAGGATTATTTTTTTAGAAAATGTTAAAAATTTAGAAACACATGATAATAAAAAAACATATAGGACAATAAAAGAAGAGTTGAGAGATAGAGGATATTTTGTTACAAAAAAAGTTTTAAATACATGTGAGTATGGGAATGTGCCACAAAATAGAGAAAGAATTTTTATTATAGGTTTTTTAAATCAGCAAGATAGAGAGAAGTTTAAGTGGGAAAACATTCCTCCTATTAAATTAACTAATACAATTGACAAGGTTGTTGATTGGAATGTAGCTGTTGATAAAAAATATTTATATGAAGATGATAAAAAGTGCTATAACTTATTAAAGGAGAATGTAACTGAAAAAAAAGTTATATATCAATATCGTCGAGTATATGTTAGAGCTAATAAATCAGGCTTGTGTCCAACTTTAACTGCTAATATGGGTATGGGAGGGCATAATGTTCCTTTGATTTTGGATAATAGAAATAGAATTAGAAAGCTATTACCTAGGGAGTGTTTATTGTTGCAAGGGTTTCCTAAAAATATGATTATTCCTCCTGAATTATGTGATTCTAGAGTTTATAAGCAAGCTGGTAATGCTGTATCTGTTCCAGTTGTAAAACGTGTGGCACAAGAAATTATTAGAGCAATGAGGGAGGTTGATAGTTTAGAATGAAAATTATTAATTATGATAAAAAAACTTTTAAAAAGTATATGGAAGATTTACAGGTTGTAGGTATGTTGTCATATCTTTTTTCAGATAGTTCTACACCGATGTTATATTATAGGGCTACAGAAAATTTATTTTGTAATGCTTTTAATGCAGAAAATTTGGCACGTTCTGATGTTCCTGCTGATGCAAAATATGGAAATATTGGTGTTGGGATTAAAACATTTTTAGAAGGTAATAAGAAAACTTTCCAAAAAATTGAAGAATTTAATAATCAACATTCTTTATATGAAAGTTTAAATCCTGAAGATAAAATAATTAAAATTGCTGAATTAAGAAATAATAGGTTAAAATTTACTATGGATACATACGGTATTAAAAAAATGATATTTCATTGTATTGTTAGAAACAGCGAAGGTTTTCATTTTTTTGAAGAGCCAATGGATTTTATAGATATAGATAATATAAAAATTAAGAGTATAAATAAAAATACTATTGATTTTACTGATAATCAACATAATTATAAATTTAATATTACTAAAAGTACTTTATATAAACAGTTTTTAACTGATAGTTATTTTGCTGATATTAATGTTGTTATTGTTGGAGATCCTTTATCTTTGATTCAAAGGCCTGATGTCGATTCTTTAGTTACAATTACTGAAAATGAAATTTTAACTTTGCCTTTATATTCTTATTCGCATGGAAAAAAGATCGTTCCAGAGAAGAGTGGATTAAATCAATGGAATGCAGGTGGTAGGAAGAGAAATCTAAATGAAGTATATATTCCTTTTCCTGCTAGTATAAGAAAAGAACATTTAGACTTTTTTCCTCCTAGAGATCAATGTTTTGATGTTAGATTGCCCAGTGGTAAAATACTTTCTATGAAAGTTTGTCAAGATAATGACAAAGCAATTATGTCTAATCCTAATAAATCTTTAGGTGAATGGATATTAAGAGAAGTTTTACATCTTGAGGAACTTGAATTACTTACTTATAATAAATTATTGGAATTGGGTATAGATAGTGTTATCTTTGAAAAGCATGGTGATTATTATTCTCTTGATTTTAATTCTTTAGAATTATCTAAAGAAGATGAAGTATAGATTTATAAAATTTAAATTTTATATGAATAAAGGATAGTGTTTTATGGTTAATACTATCTTTTTGATTGATTTTATTTGTAACAAGACATAATTATTTTTTGATAATATTCTCTAAAAATAATCCCATTAGGACTCCTCCGTTTGTTTCTTTCTTTTTATCTGCTTGTTTTATAATATTATCTCCTAGTTCTTTTAATACTTCCTCTGATTCTTCAGTATCTTTTCTTAATAGAGCATCCCAGTACTCATTATCTCTTAAGGTGTAATAGATTGGGTCTTTACCATTTGCTTTGATAATATTTGGAATGTTATCAGTACTAGTTTGTGATAATTATCTTTACTATTATATTTAAGGACTTCTTTAGGGAAACCTTTATCAAAGTTAACTAATGTACCATTAAGTTTTTGATTATGCATTTCAGTTGCGAAACTTTTTATAATATTAATAATAGTATCTGCTTCATCTCTTGTAATATTATATTTTCCACATTCTTCACTAGTAATATTTACAGCTTTTAAGTGAAATTCAAAGAAAATGTCGGCTAAGTCTTTTCCTTTATTTATTTTTTCTACAACAAAAGGGTAATATCTTAAATCGGTTCTATAATATTTAGTGGGGATAGATAAAATTCTCGTTATTTTTATAAAATAAAAGAGACATATATAAGTCCTAAGATAAAATATAAAATTTTATAAAAACTTTTGTGAGGCTGGTATTAGAAAAGGTAAAAAATGTAAGTTTATTAATGCTTATTTATCTTATATTCCTACTCATTGCGAAAAGTGTGGTGTTATATTTGACTCTAAAGACGACTATGAGAAGAAAGGATTTTCTAATAGGTCCTCCTATGTTTTAATACCTAAAATATGTAAATTTACTGCCTACCTTAAACTTGATAAACAACGTATTAAATGTCATCATTGTAACCAGTCTTTTACTTGTAAAACTGATTTAGTTGATTTTGGTTGTTTTATTTCTAACCCTACTAAACTTTCTATCGCTTCTGATTTAATAAAAAAAAGAAGTGAAAAAGATATCGCCATTGATAATGATGTTTCTCCTAATACTGTTGAAAGAGTTATTGACTCTTATTATGATTCTAAAAAACTTTATAAGCATTATTTACCCGATGTTTTATGCTTTGATGAATTCAAATCTGTTAAATCTGCTGATGGTGCCATGAGTTTTAACATGTGTGATGGTACTAATGGCAAAACTATTGATATTGTTGAAGATAGAAAACTTTTTAGTCTTCTTAAATATTTTTCTTATTATTACTCATAAGGCAAGAAGTAAGGTTAGGTTTATTGTTATTGATATGTATTCTCCTTATATTTCTCTTATTCTTAAGATGTTCCCTAATGCTTCTATTATTATTGATAAATTTCATTTGACTCAATTAATTTCCAAAGCTTTTAATAAAACTAGAATTATGGCTATGAAAAGGAATAAGAAAGACTATAGAAAACTTAAACGCTATTGGAAATTGTTATTAAAATCTAGAGATGAACTTAAAGTCTCTGTATGGAAGAAATATACATGCTTTAATGATTTAACTACTGAAATTGATATTGTTAATTATCTTATTAATTCTGATGATGAATTAAAAGATTCTTATCAAGCTTATCAAGATTTACCTTATGCTTTTCAACACAGTGATATTAAAGTATTAGAAGCTTCTTTAAATAATAATTATGAGCATCTTTCTTCATATATGACAACATCTATTAATACTTTAAAACGATTCCTACCTTATATTAAAAATACTTTTAATAATAACTATCATAATGGTTATATTGAAGGAAATAACAACTTTATTAAAGTAATTAAAAAATTGTCTTTGGCTCTAGATCTTTTTCTCGATTTAAGGCTAGAATTATGATTTGTAAAGGTCTAATTTTACCAAAAAGAAAAGAAGCATAATTCTATGCTTCAATTGATTATTTTGTCATTTGGATTTTCTTAAATCCCCACTATTTGACAAAGAACCACTATTTTTCAAGTTCTTTTATCAATTCAGCTTTATTCATCTTAGAGTATCCTTTAACACCCTTTTCTTTAGCAAGTTCTTTTAACTTAGTTAAACTCATATTTTCATAATTAGTCTCTTCTTCTTCTGGAGGCATCTCTCCATTTTCAACTAAATAATCAATTTGTTCTTTAGTTAATGTCTCATACTCTAATAAAGTCTTAGCAAGTAAATCAAGTAAATCTCTATTTTCCTTAATTATTTTAGTCGCTTCATCATAGCACCTATCAATAATTTTTCTCATTTCTTGATCAATTTCATGAGCAACTTCATTAGAGAAGTTTCTACTCTTAGCATAATCTCTTCCTAAGAAAGCACTACCTTCACGCTCTTCTAATTGCATCGGTCCTAAATCACTCATACCATATTCAGTAACCATAGCTCTTGCTATTTTAGTCGCTTTTTCAAAGTCATTTTGAGCACCAGTAGTTACTTCCCCAAATACAACTTCTTCACTAACACGACCTGCAAGTAAACCTGTAATTTCTTCAAGTAAATCTGTTTTAGTCTTACAAATCTTCTCCTCACTAGGAATCATCATATTATAACCACCTGCAGAGCCTCGTGGAATAATAGTAACCTTTTGCACATCACTAGCCCCATTTAACTTAATACCAACTACAGCATGACCAGACTCATGATATGCAACCAATCTACGATCAGATTCACTTCTTTTTGTACTAGTTTTAGCAGGTCCCATTAGTACTCTATCACTAGCTTCATCAATCTCACTCATCGTAATAGCATCTTTATTACGTCTAACTGCAAGTAAAGCTGCCTCATTAAGTAAGTTCTCAAGATCCGCACCAGAATAACCTGGAGTTCTTTTAGCAAGGGCAGGAATATTAACACCAGGAGCTAATACTTTATTTCTTGCATGTACTTTAAGTATCTCTTCACGCCCCTTTACATCAGGTAAGTTAACTGTAACTTGTCTATCAAAACGTCCTGGACGAAGTAAAGCAGGATCTAATACATCAGGTCTATTAGTAGCAGCAATTATAATGATTCCTTCATTTTCACCAAAACCATCCATTTCAGTAAGTAATTGGTTTAATGTTTGTTCCCTTTCATCATGTCCACCACCAATACCAGTACCTCTTTGTCTACCTACAGCATCAATCTCATCTATAAAAATAAGACATGGAGCAGTTCTTTTAGCTTGTTGGAACATATCACGAACACGACTTGCACCAACACCTACGAATAACTCAACAAAATCAGAACCACTAATATAATAAAATGGAACATTCGCTTCCCCTGCTACTGCACGAGCAAGCAATGTTTTACCTGTTCCTGGAGGACCATATAAAAGTACCCCCTTAGGAATTCTCGCCCCTAATTTCTGAAACTTCTTAGGATTCTTTAAAAAGTCAATTAATTCCTTAACTTCTTCTTTTTCCTCATTAAGACCAGCAACATCTTTAAAAGTAACTTTATTTTTATCGCTAGACATCTTAGCTTTACTCTTACCAAAATCAAGTGAATTCTTACCTCCACCCATTTGTTTAGTCAAAAACCAAAAACAAATAAATGCAAGTAATGCAATAGGTAAAACATTTACTATAACAAGTAAGATAGTACTAGACTCTGGATCTGCTACACTAGTAAATTCAAAATCATCAACTTCACTTGCTTCAACTAATTTTTTCATTACCTGATCAGATAATGGCACCCTAACAAAGAAACTTTCATTTTCTTTATAATTATCTAATTTACCAGCAATCTCATAAACCTGAGCTCTTTCCCTTGGGGTTACTGTAATTTCTTCTACTTGTTTATCTTCCAAACTAGTCATAAACTCATCATAAGTTAAAACATTTACTTTTTGATTAGCAACACTAACAAAGTAAATAACTCCTAGCATTACTAGAAATAAAAAGACGTATGGAAGCAAACCTTTTTTAACTACTTTTTTATTTACATTCACAAAAAATCTCTCCTTTTCTACTCATATCTCACTATTATATCATAAAATTCATTATTAGTCTTATCAAATTTAGATTTTTTTAATCCAGGAACAAAAACAATTCGTCCACAGCTATCGACTACTATAGGCCACAAGTCTCTTTCCGAAAGAGGTATTTTAGCATCTATAAAAATATCTTTAATTTTTTTATGTCCTCCCCCTTTAATAGCCATAACATCACAAAGTTTTCTAGTCCTAACTATTAAAGGTAAAGAAACCTCTTTACTAGATAATTTAATAATATTATTACTATTGCCCTTAACTGAATCTAATATTTCTAATTTATGCCCATTGGGAAGCATTACATTCTTATTAACCTCTATTTCATAACTACTAAACAAAACAGGGTTTCTCTTAATAGTTAAACTATTATAACTCTTAATAACTAGAACATCATTAGGAAGATTAACTATAGAATTACTTTTTTTACTATCTATAAGTTTCTCTATTAAATTTAAATGTTTATCATTAATTAATATCAAATCATCTTGATAAAAACTAGATATAAATCTCTCTAAAATAATTCTTTTCAAAAACTTATTAATTTCTAAATACTTATCTATATATAGTTTATTATCTTTAACTACCCTGCTAATCGCTTTATCAGCTTCCTCTTCTATAAATTCATCCGCTTCATTCAAAACATTACTAAACTTTAAAAATTTCTTATGTATATCTTTATCTTCACGTTTTAAGAATGGAAGTACTTCCTTACGATATCTATTTCTAGTATAAACACTACTAAAATTACTTTTATCAACTGCATAATTTATTTTATTTTTATGGCAATACTCTAAAAGTTCATCTTTAGTTAAACCTATAAAAGGTCTATAAATATAATATCCATCCATTAATACCTTCTTTTTAAATCCACTATAACCTTTTAAAGTAGAACCTCTAGCAATTCTCATAAGTACTGTTTCCATTAAGTCATCTCCATGATGAGCAGTTAATAAATATTCAGCATTATACTTTTTAACTACCTCATCAAAAAACTGATATCTAATATTTCTAGCTTCATTATGAAAATTATCATCACCATATTTTTCTATTTTCATATATTCAAAAAAAACATTATTCTTTTTACAAAATTCTTCTAAATCTTCCTTCTCTTTAGCACTTTCAACTCTTCTATCATGATTAACATGAGCACAAACTAATACTACATCATGACTTTTTCTATATTCTAGAAGCGTTTTAAATAAAGCCATAGAATCAGGCCCATAACTACATCCAAATACAATAATATCTCTTGGTTTTATTTTAATATCTTCATAAAGTTTCTCTACATCCATAAACATCCCTCAAATATATTATATCTCAAAACAGAAAAAAGAAAATACCTATTCATCTTCAGGTATTTTCAAAATATATTCTCCATCTTTAGAATAAAAATATTTTTCTCTTGCATACCTTGCTACATAATCAGAATCTTGTAACTTATTAACATCAGATTCTAGTTCTTCTTCTTTATCTTTTAAAGAAGCAAGTTCTTTTTGTAATTCATTTTTTTCTTTATATTTACTATATATCTCTGTCCAATATTTAAAAATAGTGAAAGTAGTAAAAATAATAATTGCAAAAGATAAACAAAGCAAAAGAACAGGACCTAATTTTTTCTTTTTCTTATATCTTTTAGCCATTACATCAACACCCACTTTCCTAACATATATTATATAATATAAAAGAACTAATTCAATATCAACTAGTTCAAATTGACAACTTTAGTCACTTTTTTTATTCAAATTACTATCTTTAAAAACATTTCTAAATTTCTTGCTAATATTAAAACAACTAAGAAAGCCTAAAATAATAGATAAATAAAAATATGGATGAATAATAGCATTATTTATTCTTTTCATAATAAGAAAATAAATTAACACCAAATCAAAAATAAATATAATATTAAAAATAACTTTATATACCTTTCTTTTATTAAAAAGCAAATGGTAGTTTAAATTATATAATAAAGATAATATTACTCCATAAATAAAAGAAAAAATAATAGATATTATTTGTTCAGTTAAAATCATTATCTAAATAATCTATTAAAGACACCTGATCCATCTTTTTCTTTCTTAGTATTGTTTTCATCCATATAAGAAAATCCTTTTATCAAACCTTTTATAGAAACATTACCTGCTAATGTATCTAACTTAACAAGTTCCAAGTCTTCACCTTTTACTACTAAAAAACCCATAACAGTTTCAAGCAAGAATTCTTCACTATCAAAATTTTCTATTTTCTTCACTCCTGTAATAAGCAAATTCTTTCTTTCAGTAATAGTAATACTATGATTATAATTATTAATAATTGCATCCTTACTTTCCATATCATCACCTAATAAATGATATGCTTTTCAAAAAAAAATATGAAAAAAGAAGAACTAATTTTCTTTAGTTTCTTCTTCATCTTTAATATTATTATAAGCTTCAATAATTTTATCTTGAAACATTGCTCGAATCTCTGGATTAATTGGGTGAGCAATATCACGATATCCACCAGTCTGAGTCTTTCTACTAGGCATAGCAATAAATAAACCATTGTCACCATCAATAATTCTAATATCATGAACTGCAAAAGAATCATCAATCAAAACAGATGCAATACCTTTCATCCGACTTCCTTCTTTTTCAATTTTACGTACATTTACAGATGTAATTTTCATATGTCTCCTCCTAACATTAAGTCTTTATAATTTTATTCTATAACACTTAATACACTTTTGCAAGGACAATTTTTAAATACTGTCAAAAGTTTACTAAGTATTAAATAAAGTATTTCTAAATTTACGAGAATGACTATCATCAAAAAATTCACTAATTAAATAAAAAAAATAATATTAGTTATATACCAACCACAAAATAAATGATACTACTTAAGAATTTCTAAACTTGAAGTAATCAAATCCGAAGTTTGACAGTTTGAGTATTTGATAATCTTAAAGCATCCCTTATAATATAAGGCTTTTTTTATGTCAAATTTTTTCTATTTTAATGTTATCTACCTTTGTATATCGTGATATAATCTTATTAGGATATGATTATATCTTGACTTTGACAGTGAAAATGAGGAAACCCTTACCCTATATAGGTCTCCTCATTTTTTAATTGTTGTATATCCGAGCTTATTTTCAAAGAAAAGTCAAGGACGAGAATCACTTCGTTCGCCCTTGATTTTTAAATTTATACCTTTTTTGAATGTCTCCTATTTGGGGTTCACATCAATTTTTAGTCCTTTATATTAACAATTATCACACACACGTTTTTTATTTATTATCTGGTTTCATTAGAGGAAACATTACAACATCTTTAATATTTTTAGAGTTAGTGAGAAGTTGAACAATTCTGTCTATCCCCATACCCCAACCACTAATCGGAGGCATACCATATTCCATAGCAGAAATATAATCATAATCCATTGGCATTGCTTCTTCATCACCTTGTTCTTTTAATCTAGCCTGTTCTTCTAGACGTCGAGCTTGTTCCTCTGGATCAACAAGTTCAGAATAAGCATTAATAATCTCAGCACCATTAATAACTAATTGGAAACGATCTGTAATAGTAGGATCATCATCATTTGCACGAGCAAGTGGGCTTAAACTAATAGGATGTTCAGTCAAGAAAATAGGTTTTACAATATATACTCTAGCAACTTTTTTATATAATTGATCAACTAAATTTCCATATCCTAAATTTTCAAGAGGAACTTCACTATCAATTTCAATATGCTCTTCTCTTATCTTTGCTAATAATTTTTCTTTTGTATCATAAAGTTTAATATCAATATCACTATAACGTAAAATTAAATCACGAAAACTAACATCTTCCCATTCTCCACTCAAATCGACTTCTTTATCTCCAACATTAATAACTAAAGTACCAAATAATTTTAAAATAATAGATTGAAGCATTTCTCTTAAAAATTTCATATTATCTTTATAATTATAAAATGCAGCATAACCTTCAATCATAGTAAAATCTTGCAAGTGAGTTGCATCCATTCCTTCATTTCTAAAACATCTAGCAATTTCAAATACTTTAGTAAAACCTCCTACAACTGCACGTTTTAAATAAGTTTCAGGAGCAATTCTTAAATATAAATCAATATCAAGTGCATTATGATGAGTAATAAATGGTTTAGCAGTTGCACCACTAGCTTTATTATTTAAAATAGGAGTTTCAATTTCAATATATCCTGCATCATCTAAATAGTTTCTAATCTCACGAATAAAACGACTTCTAAATAAGAATTTTTTCTTAGATTCATCATTCATTATTAAATCTAAATATCTTTCACGATAAATTGTTTCAACATCCTCAACTCCATGAAATTTCTCTGGTAATGGTTTAAGAGCTTTCCCTAAAAAAGTAATACTAGAAGCACGAATAGTCTTTTCACCAGTATGAGTCGTAAATATCTCTCCTTCTACACCAATAAAATCACCAATATCATAATCAGACTTAAATCTTTGATATACCTCTTCTCCTACCATATCTAATTTAACTGAAATCTGAATTTTACCTTTAATATCACCAATAGTTAAAAAACTCATTTTACCCATCTTACGCATTAAAATAATACGTCCAGCAACACGAACACCAGTAACACCATCTTCTAATTGGCTAGCATCACACAATTCATAATTAACTTCAAACTTTTCTGGGTAAGGATTTGTATAACTAGATATTTCTTTTAATTTTGAACGCCTAATTAATTCTTGTTCACTAAAATTTCTCATTTTAACCACCTCTTACATGAATATATAATACACTTTAAATAAAAAAAAAGCAATAAATTGTTTATATTCACCTATATATTGCTCTGTAATAAAATTATTCCCTTTTAATATCAACAAATAATATAATAACTCTTCCTAAATAAAAGAATTTTGCTTTCATACCTAATTATATAATACATAATAAAATGCCTCAATAGATAAAGGCTAACAATAATTATAGATTTTATTTTCGTTGATTTTTTTTCGAAAGTGCACAATTAATGTGCAGTTAGTTTTAAAAATGTATATAATATCTTCTTAAGCAATTTGTTTGTCTACTGGTAAATATCCAATTTCATCTATTATTAATAATTCATATCTACAAAAATGCTTTATTCTTGCTTCAAGTTTATTTTCAAAATGTGCCTTATTTAATTGTATTATTAAATCATGATAACTTATAAAATATACCGAATATCTTTTCTTTGCTGCTGTTATACCTAATGATATAGCTAGGTGTATTTTACCAACACCTGAACTACCTACAAATAGTATATTTTCATGTTTTTCTAAAAATCTCAATGTGTTTAAATCTTCTATTTTTTCTTTATCTATTGATGGTTGATAATCAAAATCAAAATCTTTTAACTCTTTTTCATAAGGAAATGCTGATACTTTTATTTGTATTTTTGATGCTCTTTCATTTCTATATTCTATTTCCTTATTTGTTAATTCTAAAAATGCTTTTTGAAATGGTATTTTTTTACTTGTTATTTCTTCTAAATAATTGGGCAAATAACTTCTCATCTTTTCTAACTTTAATACTTCTAAATTATTTAATATGTTATTATATTCATTCATCTATTTTCACTCCTAACAATATATCTTTTTTCTTTAATTCTATTATTTCTTGTATTTCTTCATCTGTTTTATTTCTATATGCTTCACTTTTCATTATTTCTTTCAAATCACTTTCATGATAGTTTAAATACTTATTACTTATCTCATGTTGGCAAACAAAATCTGTGATGTTATAATATATATTGATTCTGGAATCCATTTCTGATATAGTTACTTGTTTTCCTATCAGATATGTTGGAACGGAGTATTTTTTACCTTTATACGTTACCATAGATTCTTTTGATACTTTATAAGTTTTTTCGGGCTCATAATAGTTGATTAGTCTATCCCATAATGGTAAAGGATTTAAATACTCTTTTTCTTTTTCATGAATTTTACTCGGAAATATATTTATTCCTTGAACTACTTCATTATTTATATCTTCGTTTATTTCTTTTACTATTTCATCTAAATCTTCCCAAGTCTCGAATTCTTCATTATATGGTCTTAATCTTTCCATTATTCTAGCGAGTGTTTCTACTTTTCCTTTTGTCTTTGACCTATATCCTACACAAGCGAGGTGAGTGGTGAAGGAGATTATCTTTTATCCCGTATTTTTATATGTGTCGTTA
>ERZ827512.1975-NODE-1975-length-17990-cov-16.913744_pt1 | contig 17990 bp, 14 predicted proteins | sample MGYA00519916_ERZ827512 | MGnify/ENA primary metagenome ERZ827512 (study PRJEB31778, sample SAMEA3449335) | human gut metagenome | biome: human gut; feature: human-associated habitat; material: faeces | place: United Kingdom | collected 2010/2012 ... | reverse complement strand
CCAAGCGGGCCGCCGCCGTGGATATGTTCCCCGGCACCGCCCATGTGGAGACGGTAGTATTGATGTCAAGGAAATAAAATCAAGTGCCAGAAAGCGGCGTATTTCCGGGCTTTTTCGGAGGTTTGGATTTGAAGCCAGACTTCTGAAAAAGCTCGGTTTTCTTATATGGAAACATATCCACTGCAAAATGTGTGTCAGGTTGTAACCTCGGATTAGATGTCACGATTTGAGACAGTAGATTAGATGTCAGATATTTGGGGATGATTTTTTGAAAACGAAAACGGATGACAACCAATCTGGCAACTCGATAGTAAGGGGATTTTCGGACAGTGGATTAGATGTTATGGAAGGAGAAAAGTATATGATTGATACAAAGGAAAGAATAGCACGTTCAAATATTTACAGCATTTTTGGAAAACTTATGAATAATCAGGCGGCAGGAAGAATTGAAGATGATGAAATCTATGATAACTTCGTAGCGTTCTTAGCACACCATCTACTTCTGCAAATTCATCAGTAGCAGAGAAGGTTGCAGATATAGTAGAAAAAGCAAGCAGGTCTTTACCAAGCGAGAACGATGTAACGGGACATAAACAACGCTACCATACGAAAAACGGTGTAGTATGGAAAGATAAAGCTCCATATCACAGAGGTGGCAAATAACCAAAACAACCCTCCCGGCCAGTCAAGGTCGAGAGGGTTTCGTGCGTCGATAGGTATTATCCTTCAATATCAATTTTTAGCCCGGACTTGAGTTCCACTGTAAAGTGGTCTTCCCAGACGATAATTTGCTTGAGCCAGCGTTTAACCAAGGTTTCATCAAATTCAGCAAGGTCAGTGCGCTGCTGCTTGATGTAGTCCTGCAGGTCGTTAATTCTTGCAATCTGTGCGTCTCTGGCGGTGGTATCAACCGTGCACTTTTCGCGCTGTTCCCGGAGTTTGAAGATCTCATCGGCAATCTTATCATAGGCCTCTTTGTTATTGGCTTTTTTGAGAAGCTCTTTCTGAAGCTCCTGCAGTTTTTCGTCAATGCCATCAGCGGTTTTTTGCTGAGCACGACGGATCACATTTGCGATGTTCTGCTGGAGCTGCGCCTGGTAGGTTGACTTATCGCCAAGGAGCGTGTTGATTGCCTGAACTACCACATTTTCCAATACCGTCTCATTGACGGTTCTTGCGTGGCATTCCTGTCCGGTTGGCTCCAGTCTACTGATGCAGCGCCAGACGACGGATTTGCAGCCGCGATTGTTCCAGTGGATTCTGCGGAACATTTCACCGCATTCGCCGCAAATGACAATCTGTGCAAAGCAGTGGTTGCAGCTGTAGGAGCGCTTTTTGCCATTGGCACTGGTTTTGACCACTCGCCTGCGTACCAGTTCTTCCTGCACCCGTAAGAAAATATCCTTCGGAATAATTGCTTCGTGATTGCCTTCCACATAGTATTGCGGAACAATGCCGTTGTTCTTGACTCTGGTTTTATTCAGGAAGTCTGTGGTGTAGGTCTTCTGAAGAAGAGCATCACCGATGTATTTTTCATTTCGAAGAATCTTGTTGATGGTGCTGGTCCACCATTTTGTTTTGCCAGCGCCGGTGAGGATGCCGTCAGCCTCCAGACCTTTTGCAATCCGGTCCATAGAGTAAAGGCATTGTCGTAAAGAAGTTCCTCGGTTACCGCCGCTGTTTTCAGAAGCTGGACGGCACCTTCCGGCCCCCTGAACCCAAACCGGAAACGGATGTCCCGCAATCGGGGAATGGTCCCGGAGTACAGGCAGCGGAAGGCGAATTACCTGATTTGAATGAAATATCCGATTCCGGTAAAAGCAGACGGAGAGCAGATATAGCATACGAAGAACCCTTGGCGCAGCCTGAATAGGCTGCGCCTTTTGCATATAAAAGCGGACAAAGACGAGCGCATCGGTTCAGATGCGCCCGCCTTTTCTGCACTTATTCTTGCTGCTTGGCCCGCTGCTTTGCAACGCTTGCGTGATGCTTTGCTTTGGATGTTTCCCCATGGGGCAGGTCCCACGGGGCCCCTCGATTTCACTCAAATTGCCCGAAATGAATCTGGGCAATTTCAAGGTGTCACTTTGCGAAACGCTTGTACGCCGCATTTGCGGCGGCATGACCATGCCTCAGAACAATCCGGTGATTTTTCCATCCTCGTCCACGTCGATCTTTTCGGCAGCAGGGACCTTGGGGAGGCCCGGCATGGTCATGATGTCACCCGTGAGGGCTACGATGAACCCGGCGCCGGCGCTGACCTTCAGGTTCCGCACGGTGACGGTGAAGCCCTCGGGCGCACCCAGCAGAGTGGGATCGTCGGACAGGGAATACTGGGTCTTTGCCATGCACACCGGCAGATCGCCGAAGCCCAGATCAAAGAGCTGCTTGGCCTGCTTCTGGGCGGCGGGGGTCAGGACGGCCTGCGCGCCGCCGTAGACCCGGTTTACAATGGCGTTGAGCTTATAGATGAGAGAGGTGTTGTCGGGATAGGCGAAGGTGAACTCCTCCGGGGTGGGCTGCTCCGGGCAGGGCTCCTCGCACAGGCGTACCACTTCGGCAGCCAGGGCCTTGCCGCCCTCGCCGCCCTTGGCCCAGACCTCGGACAGCACAGCGCGGACGCCCAGCTCCCGGCACTTGTCCTCTACCAACCGCAGCTCGGCTTCCGTGTCGGTGGGGAAGGCGTTGACTGCCACTACGCAGGGCAGGTGGAAGGTGTTGCGGATGGTGTCTACATGATGGAGCAGATTGGGCAGGCCCTTTTCCAGAGCGTCCAGATTCTCGTGATTCAGCTCGGCCTTGGGCACGCCGCCGTGGCTTTTCAGTGCCCGGACGGTGGCTACCACCACCACGGCGCTGGGCCGCAGGCCCGCCAGACGGCACTTGATGTCCAGGAATTTTTCCGCGCCCAGATCCGCGCCGAAGCCGGCCTCGGTCACAGCGTAATCGCCCAGCTTCAGGGCCATGCGGGTGGCGGTGACGGAGTTGCAGCCGTGGGCGATGTTGGCGAAGGGACCGCCGTGGATCAGCGTGGGCGTACCCTCCAGCGTCTGCACCAGATTGGGCTTCAGAGCGTCCTTCAGCAGGGCGGTCATAGCGCCCTCGGCCTTCAAATCGTGGGCGGTGACAGGCTTGCCGTCATAGGTGTAGGCCACGATCATCCGGCCCAGCCGTTCTTTCAGATCGGCGATGCCGCTGGCGAGACACAGCACCGCCATGACCTCGCTGGCCACGGTGATGTCAAAGCCGTCCTCCCGGGGAACGCCCTGCATTTTGCCGCCGATGCCGTCAATGATGTGGCGGAGCTGGCGGTCATTCATATCCACGCAGCGCTTCCAGGTGATCTGCTTTACGTCGATCCCCAGAGCGTTGCCCTGCTGAATGTGGTTATCCAGCATGGCGGCCAGCAGGTTGTTGGCCGCGCCGATGGCGTGGAAATCGCCGGTGAAGTGGAGGTTGATGTCCTCCATGGGGACCACCTGAGCGTAGCCGCCGCCGGCAGCGCCGCCCTTGACGCCGAACACGGGACCGAGAGACGGTTCCCGCAGAGCGGCCACGGCGTTTTTGCCCAGCTTCCGCAGACCGTCGGCCAGACCCACGGAGGTGGTGGTCTTGCCCTCGCCTGCCGGGGTAGGGTTGATGGCGGTCACCAGGATCAGCTTGCCATCGGGTCGGTCGGCCCGATCCTCCAGCAGACGGTGATCGATCTTGGCCTTGTAGCGGCCATACTGCTCCAGATATTCCTCGTCGATCCCCGCGGTGGCGGCAATCTCCGTGATGGGGCGCATCCGGCACTGCTGGGCGATCTCAATATCAGTCAACATGATCCGTGTCCTCCCGTTCTCAAATGTCAAAATACTTCTTCGCAGACTGGAACAGCTTCATATCATAGCAGCCGTCTACGTTTTTGTAAAGGCCGTCGGCCACACGCTCGGAGTGGCCCATCTTGCCCAGTACCCGACCATCGGGAGACATGATGCCCTCCACAGCCCAGATGGAGCCGTTGGGGTTTACGTCCACGTCCATGCCGGGGACACCGTGCTCGTCCACATACTGAGTGACGATCTGGCCGTTGTCAGCCAGCTTCCGAACCAGCTCCTCACTGCACAGGAACCGGCCCTCGCCGTGGGAGATGGGGACGGTGTAAATATCGCCCACCTGCGTCCCTGCCAGCCACGGAGAGCGGTTGGAAGCGATGCGGGTCCGCACCAGACGGGACTGGTGGCGGCTGATGGTGTTGAAGGTCAGGGTGGGGCAGGTCTCGTCGGTGTCGATGATCTCACCGTAGGGGACAAGACCCAGCTTGATGAGCGCCTGGAAACCGTTGCAGATGCCCAGCATCAGGCCGTCCCGGTTTTTCAGCAGGTCCATGGTGGCGTCCCGCACCTCCGGGTTGCGGAAGAAGGCGGTGATGAACTTGGCGGAGCCGTCCGGCTCGTCGCCGCCGGAGAAGCCGCCGGGGACGAAAATGATCTGGCTGTTCCGGGCTGCCTTGGCGAAGCGGCTGATGGAGTCGGCCACGCCCTGAGCGGACTGGTTGTTCAGCACCAGGATCTCAGGTTCCAATCCGGCCCGCTGAACGGCACGGGCGGAGTCATATTCGCAGTTGGTACCGGGGAATACGGGGATCAGTACCTTGGGGACCGCCACGCCGGCTTTGGGAGCCGTCCGGGGAGCGGCGGGGGCGGAGAGCACGGGAACCTCCGCCGGATCGGCGATGGTACGGCTGGGATAGACAGATTCCAGAACGCCCTCGTTCAAAGCCAGAAGCTCGGAAATGGGGGCGCTGTCACCGGCGATCCGCACCACAGGCTCGGCGGTAGTGACGCCCAGGCGGACGGCCTCCACCGTGTCCTCGGTCAGTTCCGCTACGATGGCGCCGGGATACAGGGTGTTCCAATCCAAGTCGGCGTTTTCGGCGGCGAAGCCGATCTCATTGCCGAAGGACATCTTCATCACGCCCTCAGCAAGACCGTTTTCCACGGCCCACGCCGCCCGGACCTTGCCGGCCAGCGCCAGATCATGCAGCCGCTCCCATGCCGCCTTGACACTATCTGCGTCCGTGCCGGAGAACAGGTAAACGGGATGGCCCGCTTCCTTGAACTCAGGAGAAAGCACCTCGCCGGTTTTAAGCGGCGCAATGGCAAAAGAGATCAGCGTGGGCGGTACGTCCAGATCCAGGAAGGTGCCGGACATGGAGTCCTTACCGCCAATAGCGGCAGCGCCCAGCTCCAGCTGCGCGTCCACAGTGCCCAGCAGAGCGGAGAAGGGCTTGCCCCAGCGCTCCGGCTCATTGCGGAGCTTTTCAAAGAACTCCTGGAAGGAGAGATAGGCTTTTTTGTAGTCCGCACCGGCGGACACCAGCTTGGCCATAGAGGTGTAGACCGCGTTGTAGGCCCCGGTGTAGGGGTCAGTGCAGGTCTGCTCCGGGTCGCAGCCCCAGGCCATGACACTGGCCTGATCCGTTTCCTGGCCGGGCAGGACGGGGAATACGGCGGCCATGGCCTGCGCCGGGGTGCGCTGCGTTCTGCCGCCGAAGGGCATGAGGATGGAACCGGCGCCGATGGTGCTGTCGAACCGCTCCACAAGGCCTCGGCGGGAGGCACATTTCAGGCTGGAGGCCATCTCCCGGAGGGACTGGAACCGGGGCTTTGCCAGTGCGGTCCGGTCCTTCTCCGCTACGCGGACGCCAGCGTGCTTCACAGCGCCGTTGGTGTTCAGGAAGTCACGGCTCAGGTCGGCGATGACCGTGCCGTTCCACTCCATGACCATCCGGGCTTCTTCCGTGACCACGGCCACCCGGTAGGCTTCCAGATTTTCCGATTCGGCGGCGGCGATGAAGGCGTCCACATCTTCGGGGGCCACCACCACGGCCATGCGCTCCTGAGATTCGGAGATGGCCAGCTCCGTGCCGTCCAGACCGTCATACTTCCTGCGAACGGCGTCCAGATCGATCCGCAGGCCGTCCGCCAGCTCGCCGATGGCAACGCTGACGCCGCCGGCGCCAAAGTCGTTGCACCGCTTGATGAGGCGGGTCACGGCGCTGTCCCGGAACAGGCGCTGGATCTTGCGCTCCTCGGGGGCATTGCCCTTCTGAACCTCGGAGGCCATGGTGGAAAGGGATTTCAGGTTGTGGCTCTTGGAAGAACCGGTGGCGCCGCCGATGCCGTCCCGTCCGGTGCGGCCGCCCAGCAAAATGACCACATCTCCGGGGGCGGGACACTCACGGCGGACGTTATAGGCGGGAGCCGCCGCAACCACCGCGCCGCATTCCAGACGCTTGGCGATGTAGCCCTCGTGGTACAGCTCTGCCACATGGCCGGTGGCCAGACCGATCTGGTTGCCGTAGGAGGAATAGCCCGTGGCGGCAGTCTGGCACAGCTTCCGCTGAGGCAGCTTGCCGGAGAGGGTCTGGTCCAGAGAGGCACGGGGGTCTCCCGCACCGGTCACCCGCATGGCCTGATGGACGTAGGCACGGCCGGACAGGGGGTCCCGGATGCAGCCGCCGATGCAGGTGGCCGCGCCGCCGAAGGGCTCGATCTCCGTGGGGTGGTTGTGGGTCTCATTTTTGAACATCAGCAGCCAGTCCTGGGCCTCGCCGTCCACCGTGGCGGTGACATGGATAGAGCAGGCATTGATCTCCTCACTCTCGTCCAGCTCCGGCAGCAGGCCCCGCTTTTTCAGGACCTTCGCGCCGATGGTGGCAATGTCCATCAGGGTCTGAGGCCGCTTGGCGGCCTTTTCCTCGCCGTAGACCTCCACACGGGCGGCCAGATACCGCTCGTAGGCAGCCTGAATGGCCGCGTCGTGGATCTCCACCTGGTCGATGTGGGTGGAGAAGGTGGTGTGGCGGCAGTGGTCGGACCAGTAGGTGTCTACCACCCGGATCTCGGTGATGGTGGGGTCCCGCCCCTCGTCGTCCCGGAAATAGCCCTGCAAAAATTTCAGATCGTCCAGATCCATGGCAAGACCCAGCTCGTCCCGCAGAGCGTCCAGCGCGGCAGCGTCCATGGAGGTGAAACCCTCCACGGTCCGGACGGTGGTAGGAATATCGTATTCCATCCGCAGGGTCTCCGGCAGCTCCAGAGACGCCTCCCGGCTCTCCACCGGGTTGATGACATACTTCTTGACGGCCTCGACCTGCTCCGCCGTCAGCTCGCCCTCCAGGACGTATACCCGGGCGGTGCGGACCGTGGGCCGCTCGCCTTGGGATAAGATCTGGATGCACTGGGCGGCGGAGTCCGCCCGCTGGTCATACTGGCCGGGCAGATACTCTACGGCGAACACCGTGTCTCCCTGAGGCACTTCACTCGTCACCGTGTCCAGCTGGGGCTCGGACAGCACCGTTTGAACGGCGTAGTCGAACAGCTCCCGGCTGATGCCCTCCAAATCATAGCGGTTGAACAGCCGCAGACCTGTCAGGGACTGAATACCCAGAAATGCCCGCAGGTCCTCCAACAGAGCGCGGGCTTCGTTGGCCAGCGCTTCTTTCTTTTCTACATATACTCTGTAAACCATGCCTGCCCTTGCTCCCTTCAGTGTTCCAGCGCTTTCAGGGCGCGCTGGCCGATATCGTGACGGTAGAAGGCATTGTCGAAATGAACGCTCTCCACCCGCTCATAGGCTTTTTCAATGGCGCTTTTCAGATCCGCCGCCGTGGCGGTAACGCCCAGCACCCGGCCGCCGCTGGTCAGCAGACGGTCCTCCTCCCGCTTCGCTCCGGCCACATAGGTGTGGGCGGCAGTCTCGGCGGGCATGGTGATGGCGAAGCCCTTTTCATAGTGTTCCGGATAGCCGCTGGACGCCATGATGACACAGCAGGCGGCACCGTCGGAGAACTTCACCTCAGTTTCTGCCAGCGTTCCGTTCCGGCAGGCCTGCATGATCGTCAGCAGGTCGCTTTCCAGAAGGGGCAGGACCACCTGCGTCTCCGGATCGCCAAAGCGGCAGTTGTACTCAATGACCTTGGGGCCCTTCGGCGTCAGCATCAGTCCGAAGTAGAGGCAGCCCCGGAAGGTGCGGTTTTCCGCGTTCATGGCCTCCATGGTGGGCAGGAAAATGGTCTCCATGCACACGTGGGCCATGTCCTCGGTGTAGTAGGGGTTGGGGGCCACGGTGCCCATGCCGCCGGTATTCAGACCCTCGTCATGGTCATGGGCCCGCTTGTGGTCCATGGAGGATACCATGGGGACCACGGTCTTGCCGTCGGTAAAGGCCAGCACGGAGACCTCCGGGCCGGTGAGGAATTCCTCAATGACCACCTGATTTCCGCTGTCGCCGAAGGCGCGGTCCAGCATGATGGATTCCACGGCGGCAACGGCGTCCTCCCGGGTCTCAGCGATGAGCACGCCCTTGCCCAGGGCCAGACCGTCGGCCTTGACCACCACGGGCAGGGCGCAGGACTTCACATAGTCCATCGCGGCGGCAGCATCGGTGAATACCTGATACTCCGCCGTGGGGATACCGTATTTTTTCATCAGGTCCTTGGAAAAGACCTTGCTGCCCTCAATGATGGCGGCCTTCGCCTCCGGGCCGAAGCAGGGAATCCCGGCGGCCTCCAGCGCGTCCACCGCACCCAGCACCAGCGGATCGTCCGGCGCCACCACGGCGAAGTCAATGCTGTGGGTCTTGGCAAAGTCCACCTGCGCGGAAATATCCTTCGCGCCGATCTCCGGGACGCACACAGCGTCAGCGGCGATGCCGCCGTTGCCGGGAGCGCAGTAGATCGTCTCCACAGCGGGATTCTCTTTCAATTTTTTGACGATGGCGTGCTCACGGCCGCCGCCGCCGATAACCAGAAGGTTCATGGTTCCCTCCCTGAATGAATTTTGGATGCTGCCCCGCAGACATCTTCCGTAAACCGGTAAGGCGTTTGCGGCGGAACGTGCGGGGCAGCGGAACGGCTCTGCGTTTGCGTCTGTGCGGACGCGGAAGCTTTGAATTGTACGGCGGCTCAGTGATGGAACAGCCGTGCGCCGGTGAAGGCCAGCACCATGCCGTATTTGTCGGCGGTGGCGATGACATGGTCATCCCGGATGGAGCCGCCGGGCTCGGCAATGTAGGTCACGCCGGACTTTCTGGCCCGCTCCACGTTGTCGCCGAAGGGGAAGAAGGCATCGCTGCCAACAGTGACGCCGGCCTGCGTGGCGATCCACGCCTTCTTTTCCTCCGAGGTCAGGACCTCGGGGCGGACCTTGAAGGTGTTCTGCCACACACCGTCGGCCAGCACGTCCTCATACTCGTCGGAGGTGTAGATGTCGATGGCGTTGTCCCGGTCAGGGCGGCGGATGTTGTCTACGAATTGCAGACCCAGCACCTTGGGATGCTGGCGCAGATACCAGTTGTCCGCCTTCTGACCAGCCAGACGGGTGCAGTGGATGCGGCTTTGCTGGCCTGCGCCCACGCCGATGGCCTGACCGTCCTTCACATAGCAGACGGAGTTGGACTGGGTGTATTTCAGAGTGATGAGGGCCACGATCATGTCGATCTTGGCAGCCTCCGGAAGCTCCTTGTTTTCAGAGACGATGTTGGTCAGCATCTCCCTGTCGATCACAAGGTTATTGCGGCCCTGCTCGAAGGTGACGCCGAACACATCCTTGTGCTCCACGGCGGCGGGGACGTAGTCCGCGTTGATCTGGACCACGTTGTAGCCGCCCTTCTTCTTGGTTTTCAGAATTTCCAGCGCCTCGTCGGTATAGCCGGGGGCGATGATGCCGTCGGACACCTCGCCCTTGAGGTACTGGGCGGTGGCGGCGTCGCAGACGTCGGAGAGAGCGGCCCAGTCACCGTAGGAGCACAGGCGGTCAGCGCCCCGGGCGCGGATATAAGCGCAGGCGATGGGGGAGAGCTCGGCGGCGTCATCCACGAAGTAGATCTTCCGGTCCACCTCGCTCAGGGGCCGTCCCACGGCGGCACCGGCGGGGGAGACGTGCTTGAAGCTGGCGGCGGCGGGCAGGCCGGTGGCGGCCTTCAATTCCTTCACCAGCTGCCAGGAGTTCAGCGCATCCAGCAGGTTGATATAGCCGGGCTTTCCGTTCAAAACGGTAAAGGGCAGGTCAGAGCCGTCCGGCATAAAGACCTTGGACGGCTTCTGGTTGGGGTTGCAGCCATATTTCAGTTCCAACTCGTTCATTTCGGCACCTTCTCCTTAATCTCCCAGATTTTTGTTGAACAGGCGCACCTCGCCGTTCACGTTGGTATAGAGGGACACCTTGTTGTCTCCGTTCAGAGCGGCCCAGACCTCCTCCGGCTTGGGAACGGTGACCTCCAGAGGCTCACCGGCAAAGGTGGGCAGAGGATTTCCGTCGCCCTGATAGGTGCTGATGAAATAGCCCTGATTCTCGTCGCAGCCCTCATAGCAGAAGAATTCCCGCAGGCAGCGGCCGTTCTTGTGCTTCAGAATGGACATCTCAAAAGAGCCGTCGGCATTCAGGATGGCGGAGATGCGGGGGGTCCAGTTGGGCTCGTCCGGCTCGTATTCCCGGGTCATCAGACCCTTGCGGAAATCACCGTGCTGGCAGATGGTGTCCGTCTGGTCGCCGTTGGTGACCACCAGCGCGTCGCCCATGGTCCGGACGGGATGATAGATGATGAGGCTGGGGTCCTCCAGCTTGGCGGGATCATGAGCCTCGGTGCGGATGCCGTCCTCCGTTTTCACGAAGATCCGGTTGCGGCTGTTGGCGCTGCGGCCCATGATGAAATAGTAAACGAGGTCCCGGCTTACAAGGATGCCCCGGCCGGGGTAGGGATTCTCCCGCAGAAGGGTCAGAAAATCAAGCATTGCTCTTCTCCTTTACGATTTGTTCCGAGACCAGCTCCGCTGCCCGAGGCAGAAGCTGCCATTCGGCCTGCTCCATGACCCGGCGCTGAAGGGTTTCGGGGGTGTCGTCCGGCAGGACCTCCACCGCTTTTTGCAGCAGGATCTCTCCGCCGTCCGGGATCTCATTGACAAAATGCACCGTGGCTCCCGTGACCTTCACGCCCTTGGCCAGAGCGGCCTCGTGGACCTTCAGACCGTACATCCCCTTGCCGCAGAAGGCGGGGATCAGAGAGGGATGCACGTTCAGGATGCGGGAGGGCCAGCGGGCGGTAAAGTCCGCACTGAGGATGGTGAGGAAGCCGGCCAGAACAATGAGGTCGATCTCATGCGCCGCCAGCAGGTCGGACAGGGCGGACTCAAAGGCCGCCTGACCGCCGCAGCGCTTGGGGGAGACCGTCTCGGCAGGAACGCCGGCGTTGGCCGCCCGGGTCAGGGCGTAGGCTCCTTCATTGGAGGAGACCACCAGCGCGATCTCTCCGTGGGGCAGCAGTCCCGCCGCCTGTGCGTCCAGCAGTGCCTGTAAATTTGTGCCGCCGCCGGAGACCAGCACGGCGATCTTCGCTTTTTTCATAGTCATGATTTCTCCTTTGCCGCCGATGCGCCGATTCCTTTCAGCGCGCCGGAGCAGTATACGTCAGGATGCCGCGGAAAAGCGGGACAGTGCGTACCGGGAGCGGTTTCACTCAGCACAAAACAACTTTTTCTTCGCCGGCAACGATCTCGCCGCAGACATAGGCGTCGATCCCTTCGGCCTTCAGAGCGGAGAGGGCCGCGTCGGCGGTCTCGGGGCTGACGATCACAGCCATGCCCACGCCCATATTGAAGGTGTTGAACATATCGTGCTCGTCGATGCCGCCCTTTTTCTGGAGCAGACGGAAAATGGCGGGTGTTTTGACAGCGGCCTTGTCGATCCTGGCGCACAGGCCGTCGGGGATGCAGCGGGGGATATTCTCATAGAAGCCGCCGCCGGTGATGTGGCTGACGCCCTTCACGTCTGCGGCCTCGATGCAGCGGAGGACGGGCTTGACATAGATGACGGTGGGACGGAGCAGGGCCTCGCCCAGAGTTTCACCCAGCTCGTCATCATACCGGCCCAGATCGGCGTTCTCCACGTCGAACACCTTGCGGACCAGAGAGTAGCCGTTGGAGTGGAAGCCGGAGGAGGGCAGAGCCAGCACCACATCGCCCTCCGCCATGCGGCTGGAGTCGATGACCTTGGGCTTGTCCACCACGCCCACGGTGAAGCCCGCCAGATCGTAGTCATCGGCGGCCATCATGCCGGGGTGCTCGGCGGTCTCACCGCCGATGAGAGCGCAGCCGGCCTGGACACAGCCCTCTGCCACGCCGGAGACGATGGCTGCCACCTTTTCCGGCACGTTCTTGCCGATGGCGATGTAATCCAGGAAAAACAGGGGCTTCGCGCCGCAGCAGATCACGTCATTCACGCACATGGCCACGCAGTCGATGCCGATGGTGTCATGCTTGTTCAGCAGTTCGGCCAGACGCAGCTTGGTGCCCACGCCGTCGGTGCCGGAAACCAGCACCGGCTCCGTCATACCGGTCAGATCGGGGGCAAACAGGCCGCCGAAGCCGCCGATGTCAGAAACTACGCCGGGAATGTGGGTGCGCTTGACGTCCGCGCTCATCAGCTTGACGCCCTTGTAACCGGCAGTGATGTCCACACCGGCTGCCGCATAGGCGGCGGAGTGAGATTTTTCCATGTCGATCATTCCTTTCCGTTCCAGCAGTAGGTACAGACCTTATCCCGGTCAATGCCGATGGCTTCCAGCACGCCGTCCAAAGACTGATAACCGAGAGAATCAAAACCGAATTTTTCACAGATGGACTTGAGCAGGCACTGACCCCGCTCCGTGGAGGAATCGGAGTACTCGTCCAGATGCTTGTGTCCTTCATCACCCTCCAGCTCCTGAATCACCCGCCGGGCCAGCAGCTCCATATCAGAGTTGCCCCGGGAGAAGTTCAGGTACTTGCAGCTATACATAATGGGCGGGCAGGCAGAGCGCATGTGGACCTCTTCCGCACCGGACTCATAGAGGAAGTCCACCGTTTCCCGGAGCTGGGTGCCCCGGACGATGGAATCGTCCACAAACAGCAGCTTTTTTCCCTGAATCAGCTCGGAAACGGGGATCTGCTTCATTTTGGCCACCTGATTGCGGACCTCCTGATTGGCAGGGGTGAAGGACCGGGGCCAGGTGGGGGTGTACTTTACAAAGGGGCGGGCAAAGGGCTTGCCGCTGCGGTTGGCGAAGCCGATGGCGTGGGGGACGCCGGAATCCGGCACGCCCGCCACATAGTCCACCTTGGGGAGCCGGCCCTGGGCCACCTCGTCGCGGGCCATGATCTCGCCGTTGCGATAGCGCATGACCTCCACGTTGACGCCCTCATAATTGGAGTTGGGGTAGCCGTAATAGGTCCAGAGAAAGCCGCAGATCTTCATTTCCTTACCCGGAGGAGAGACGGTCTCATAGCCGTTCCGGGTCAGGGCCACGATCTCACGGGGACCTAACTCGTAAGCATCCTCATAGCCCAGCTTATGATAGGCGAAGGATTCAAAGGATACGCACAGGCTGCCGTCCGGGTGCTTGCCTACCAGCACAGGCAGGCGGCCCAGCCGGTCGCGGGCAGCCAGAATACCGTCCGGCGTCATCAGCAGGATCGTGATAGAGCCTTTGATCATCTCCTGCGCGTACAAAATGCCCTCCACCAGATTTTCCTTCATATTGATGAGGGCTGCCACCAGCTCGGAGACATTGACCTTTCCGCTGCTCTGGGCCATGAACTGATGCCCGTGGTCGGAGAAATAGGTATCGATCAGCTCGTCGATGTTGTTGATGATACCCACCGTGCAGATGGCGTACAGGCCCAGATGGGAGCGCACCAGCAGCGGCTGGGGGTCGGTGTCGCTGATGCAGCCCATGCCGATGTGGCCCTTGAACTCATGCAGCGCGCTTTCAAATTTCGTGCGGAAGGGGGTGTTTTCAATATCGTGGATCTCCCGGACGAACCCGGTCTCCGGCCCGTAAACCACCATGCCGCCCCGGCGGGTACCCAAATGGGAGTGGTAGTCCGTGCCGAAAAATACGTCCAGTCCCACATCCCGGTGGGAGATCGCTCCAAAATAACCGCCCATTACGCGAAGAACAGCTGGGAGAGGGTCATGGGATCGATGTACTGGCCGTCCTTATAGACCCGCATGTTGCCGCTGGCCACCTCGTCGATGAGCATAACGCTGCCGTCGGGTGCATAGCCGAACTCAAACTTGATGTCATAGAGGACCATGCCCTTTTCCTTCAGATCATCGGCCACGATCTGAGTGATCTTCTGGGTCTCCTCCTTGATGGCATCATACTGCTCGGCGGTCATCACGCCCAGAGCAACCAGCGCGTCCTTGGTCACCAGAGGATCGCCCTTCTCGTCATTCTTGAAGGTGGTCTCCACATAGGCGGGCAGGTCGGCGCCCTCAGCGATATACTCGCCGTAGCGGCGGATGAAAGAGCCGACGGCCTTGTGACGGCAAATGACCTCCAGGCCATGGCCAAAGACCTTGGCAGGGAGGACTTCCATCGTGGTATTATTCAGGTCGGCGCTGACAAAATGGGTCTTGATGCCGGCGGCGTTGATCTTCTCAAAGAAATAGATGCTCATGCGCAGGTTCACATCGCCCACGCCGTCGATGGTCAGGCCCACGGAGTTCTCACCGGGATCGAATACGCCGTCCTTGCCGGTGCAGTCATCCTTGAACTTCAGCAGATAGTTGCCGTTTTCCAGAGCGTAAACGTTCTTGGTCTTGCCAGTATAAACGAGTTCCATAGTATTGTACCTCCAAAATGTTTTGAATATCGGTTTTATCAGGAAAAGATCAATGCTTGTGTGAACAGCTTAGTGGGCCAGCTCCGCCTGCAGCTTGGCCTCCTTGGCGGCGATCTGCTCCGCCATCTCGGAGCGCTGAGCGTCCAGCTTGGCGGCCAGTGCGTCATCGCTGACGGCCAGGATCTGAGCGGCCAGCACAGCGGCATTCTTCGCACCATTGATGGCCACGGTAGCCACGGGGATGCCGCTGGGCATCTGGACGGTAGCCAGCAGAGCGTCCAGTCCGTCCGCCGCACCGCCCTTCATGGGGATGCCGATGACCGGCAGGGTGGAATTTCCGGCGAAGGCGCCCGCTAAATGGGCCGCCATACCGGCGGCGCAGATCAGTACGCCGAAGCCGTTGGCCCGGGCGCTTCTGGCGAAGTCTGCGGCGGCGGCGGGGGTGCGGTGGGCGCTGAGAATGTGGGCCTCATAGGGGATGCCGAAGGTCTCGAGCTGCTGGCAGGCACCCTTTACAACGGGCCAGTCAGAGTCGCTTCCCATAATGACTGCTACTTTTTTCATGCGATCCTCCTTAAAAAGATAAAAATGCGAATAAAAAAAGGGTAAACCGCTCCCCATGGATCTCCATGGAGAACAGGTTTGCCCAGACGGTCGACAGTACGTATGACAGCAGGCTTCCATGTGGTGCTCCACGTTCCGTCAGTTGCCTGTGCTTCAATATAATCATTATCTCAGACGCGACAGGAAATGTCAATTCCTGACACGGCTTTTTCCGTGGGACCTCACCACAAAAATTTGAAAAGATTGTTGCGATTTTTGCACAATATGTTAAAAAAGTATCTATTTTCAACGAAATAAGTTATGCTAATTGGAGGTATTACCTATACTTCTTCTGGGGGGGGCCTTATTCCTTTCACGGCTATAAGGCGGCGTCTGCCTGTCTGACCGCTGAAAAACCCTTATGAACAGGGGAAACGCACCTCTTTGCTCTTGCACCGGGGCGGGCGCGCAGGTATAATGATGAAAAAGAGCATTAACAAATGACGGAGGTGGCTTCATGTACGAAAACGGGAAGATCTATATGGGTTTGGCAGGCGACAAGCGGGTGGAACTGGCGCTGAATATGTGCAACCGCCACGGACTGATCGCTGGGGCCAGCGGCACCGGCAAGACCGTTACCATGAAGGTGATGGCAGAGTCCTTTTCCGACGCCGGTGTGCCGGTGTTTCTGTGCGACGTGAAGGGCGACGTGGCGGCCATCTGCGCGCCGGGCCAGAGCAGCGAGGGCATGGAAAAGCGCATCGACAAATTCGGCCTGCGGGACCGCTTTGTCTACCAGGGCTATCCCACCACCTTCTGGGATGTTTATCAGGAGGGCGGCCACGCCGTCCGGGCCACCGTCAGCGACATGGGACCGGAGCTTCTCAGCCGGATTTTGGGCTTGACGGCGGTGCAGGAGGGAATTCTGCACATCGTGTTTCAAATTGCGGATGACAAGGGGCTGCTGCTGATCGACCTGAAGGACCTGCGGGCCATGCTGACCTATGTCAGCGAGCACCGCACCGAATACATGATGACCTACGGCAATATCACGTCTCAGTCGGTGGCGGCGATCCTGCGGGCGCTGCTGCCACTGGAGCAGCAGGGCGGCGAGCTGTTTTTCGGGGAACCGGCGCTGGACATCCGCGACTGGATGCGCACGGCTGCTGACGGCCGGGGCATGATCAATGTGCTGGACTGCGTCAAGCTGGTGCAGAATCCCACGCTGTACGCCAGTTTCCTGCTGTGGATGCTGTCGGAGCTGTTTGAGATCCTGCCGGAGGCTGGCGATCTGGACAAGCCCCGGATGGTATTCTTCTTTGACGAGGCCCACATGCTGTTCCGCGATGCGCCCACTGTGCTGCTGCAAAAGGTGGAGCAGACGGTGAAGTTGATCCGCTCCCGGGGCGTGGGCGTGTACTTTGTGACGCAAAGTCCCAGCGATATTCCCGACACCGTGCTGGCGCAGCTTTCTAACCGGGTGCAGCATGCCCTCCGGGCCTATACCCCCGCGGAGCTGAAGGCTGTCCGCGCGGCGGCGCGGGCCTTCCGGCCCAATCCCGCGTTTCAGGCGGAGGATGCCATCATGGAGTTGGGCGTGGGCGAAGCGCTGACCTCATTCTTGGACGAAGCGGGCGTGCCCGCGATGGTGGAGCGCACGAAGATCATCTGCCCCCAGAGCCTCATGTCAGTGCCGGGGCCCATGGTCCGGGCCAAGGTGATGATGCACGACGGCATGGAGAAGTATGACGAGTTTGTGGATAACGTGTCGGCCTACGAGGTGCTGACAGCGGAGCGGGAGAAAGCGGAGGCCGCCAAACAGGAGGAGGCCGACCGCAAGGCCCGTGAAAAGGAGGAGGCTCAGGCGGAAAAGCTGCGTCTGAAAGAGGAAGAAGCCGAACGAAAGCGCAAACAGAAGCTGGAGGACGAGGCTCGCCGCAAGGCGGAGCGCCGGGCGGCCAAGATCGAGTCTCAACTGATCTCAGCAGGCGGTCAGGTGCTCAAGCGGGGCCTGCTGGGTGTGCTGAAAAAGTGGTAACGCGGTTTTTGACGGAATACCTATTAACAAACATGAAAAGGAGAACGTGATATGAAAAAGAGAATTTCGGTCCCATTTTTAGCGGCTGCGATTGTGGTTTTGGCCCTGCTTGCGGTGATCGTCATTGCAAAACCCTTTCCCCAAAAAGCATCGGCGGTATTCCCGGAAAAGCTGTTGGAGCTCCCCTGCACCGTGGCGCGGGAATCCATAGACGGCGCGGAAAAGATTGATCTTACAAATGACCAGAAGGGAGCCCTGTTGAATGAATTGGAAACCATTCAAGTAGTACGGAGGGGAACCTCTGACAGCAAGGTCGGCCCCTACGATCAGTATGTGTACCGCTTCAGCTTTGAAAATCAGCAGGAGATCTCAATGGATGACCGCGGAACGCTCTATACGCAGAAGGGCGGCTATACGATGACCGGGGACTTCTCCGGCGTACTGGACCTCTTGAACAGTTGGTTCTGAGCTGAGCACCGGAGCCGGGCAGAATAAATGGCAAATAGAGTCTTGTAGAGTGCGTATTCATAAATGCTGATTGAAATAGCGACAGATAAGAAAATGCTCTGCAAAAGCCTGCCTTCCATTTGGAAGGCAGACTTTTTTCGCCTATCAGCCGGTAAGGGTCAGGCTGCGCTGAACTCCTCCCGCAATTCCTCCATGGCCTCGGACACATGATCCGCAGAAAAGCAGAACCGGCCGTGAGACCATCCCAAATTTTGTGTAAACCTCCGATGTGGTGTAGAATAGAAGCACCAC
>ERZ827512.1973-NODE-1973-length-17994-cov-5.511623_pt1 | contig 17994 bp, 14 predicted proteins | sample MGYA00519916_ERZ827512 | MGnify/ENA primary metagenome ERZ827512 (study PRJEB31778, sample SAMEA3449335) | human gut metagenome | biome: human gut; feature: human-associated habitat; material: faeces | place: United Kingdom | collected 2010/2012 ... | reverse complement strand
TTTAACTAATTTCTTAAAAAATTTAACTTTTTGCCACAAAACTCTTTACACTAACGAATTTCTAATTTTATTGAGAAGACAATATATTTTTGGCTATTATCAGAAAAAATTAAAACTTATTAACAAAGAAAGTTAATTTAATTTTAGTTTTTGACCAGGATAAATTAAATTTTTATTTTTTATGTTATTTAAAGAAAGTATTTTAGATATAGTTGTATTATTATTTTTAGCTATTTTAGATAAAGTATCATTCTTTTTGACAATATAATAATTTATTTTATTTTTAGAAGCTGGAATTATAAGCTTCTCCCCTACTCTAATTAGATTGGGATTTTTGATATTATTTATTTGTGCTAATTTTTGATAAGATATGTTATAACTAGCAGCTATTTTGGATAAGGTATCATTCTTTTTTACTGTATAGGTAATGTTTTTAGTAGATGTTTCTTTTTTTAAGGTATTATTTATGATAGCTTGGATTTTTTCATAATTATAGCCTGATTCTTCTAGGGCTTTTTTTCGATCTAGACCATTACCCCATTTACCGTTTAAAACTTCGCCTACTATTTCTTGAATAGTTTTAGTTGTCCTTTTACTTTCTTGATTTAGGATATTATTTAGCATATTATTTTTATCGACTTTAGTTTTAATTCCCTTAATTGTAGCTGTACTGGTATATTGCCAAATATCGTAAGAAACTTTAATGTTAGGAGGTGTAGTACTGTATTTAGCACACCAAATTGAATAGTTATTATCTTTAATTTTTTTGCTATCTAGATGTTTATTAAACCAATATTCGTTAGCGTATACCCCTGCTTTATATCCGAGACTAGTTATTTCTTTACAAAAAATTAGAGCATAATTTGTTAAAGTATCTGAACCAAGATAAGTATTTTTTTCTTCTTCCATATCTATATAAACGCAAAATGGTTTTTTAGGTAAGTTAGTTATTAATCTTTTGGTATGTTCAATTTCACTTTGAATACTTTCACTTCCTTGAAGATTTTTAGCATATGAGTATATATATACTGCATAAGGAATATTATTTTCTAGGCAGCCATATACATTTTTGAAAAAATTTTTATCATCTTGACTTGTTATATTATCACCATAACCTAGACGGATTATCGCAAAATCAACTTCTACTTCTTGCCAATTAATATCTTGCTGGTGGTAACTTATATCAATACCAGTTATAAAAATCACTCCTTTCACTAATAGTTTATGTGCTATTGTTTCTTTTTCGTGTGCATATAAACAAAAAAAGAGCTATTACTTATTTTTTCGTACTAGTCTCTTTTTAGGCGTAAAATCTTGAATGATATCTATATAATTTTTTCTTTCTAACAGTTGTTCTTTTAATTGAGTAAAATCTGAAATGTTATCTAATTGATATTTATTTTTGTGCAAGGCATCTAATAAGCTATCAAATTTTATAATACCATTTATAATATGAGAGGAATTTTCAAATTTTTCTCCTATTAATTTGCCGTTATATACTAATTTATAATTTAGACTTTTTATACTTATGATGTTATCAATAATCATATCTTCTTTTAAAATATAATTGCTTTTTTCATACTCATCTATTTTTATAAATGGATAAAAGTTAAATCTTTGAACTATCATGCTTGGAATATCATCAGGATTTTTGGCTATTAATTCATAGATGTTGATATTTAGAAGCTCAACTAACTCATCTATGGTAATAATGTTTTTCTCTATATCTTCTTTAGTATATAACTTTCTTGGGGTTAACATATCTACTGTTGCATATTTTTCTTCTGTCTTTTTCTCTTGCATTTTTTATTTCTCCTTTTTTATATGCATATTATAATAACACATTTTAAAAAAAAAGATAAGTAAAATGCCTATTTTATTGCTTTTTTTAATGATTTATTTTTATTAGCTGAAGAAGTTGCTAATTTTTCTAGTAAATCTTTAATATATCCAGTTTGTTTTATGGTAGCTATTCTTTGGTTTTGCTCTTTTAATTGTCTTATTTGTTTAGTTGATAGAGGAATATATCCAGCTCTGTTAGGGCAATCTAGTCGATTTAATTGAAGAGAACTATCGGGATAAATATTGTTCATTCCATGATGATTATTTTTTTCTAAGATATTTATTTTTCGCATTTTTAAATCGTTTAGTTTTTGATGTAAGCATTTTATGTTGTAAAGTGTTGGGACTATTAATCTTTTAATATCCTTATAATAAATATTATTGTTTTCATCTAGTTTGATATCTAGAGTTGTTATATATTCTTTTATGCTATTAGTATCTTTTTTGGCAATTTTATCTATTATTTCTAATAATAATAGACACTTGTTTTGTAATATGGATATGTAGTTTTTTAAATATTTTAAATATTTTTCTTCTTCTATTTCTTCTGGGGTTAGAGAATGAATTCTACTAGATATTTCTATAGCTTCTTTAAGATTAAACACATGCATTTTACTTATAAAGTTTTTTTCTTCTTCAAATTCTCTTTCTAAATATTTATTTAATATAGCAATCATAATTTGGGGATTAAGATAAATATTGTTTTCTTCTTCAACACATTTTGAGATGATATTTGGAATTTTTTTCATTACTGCCTCCTACTACTTAATAACTTGAAATTCTTTTTCCTAGGTTATTATAACATAAAAAGCTAATAATAAATAAGTATTTTGTCAAAATAAAAAAATATTTTAATAAAATGGTATTAAAATACTTTTTATGAATTGTTATATTATCTTCTTTTTGGTCGCTCATTATTTAGAGAATCTACAAATTCATCGTATTTTTTCTGATAATCTCTAGCAAGTTCTCCAAACTCTGGACCGGTTGTGTTAAAATTTATCTTTATTTCACTTCCTATAGAATTTGTGGCTCTTACTCCGGAGAAAGTTCCTCCTAACATAGATTTTATAGAATAATACCTAGATACTCCAATGCTTTCGTGTGGTAAAAATTTTAATAAATCGTTTAGAACTTGTTTAAATAAAGCTAATTCATGTTCTTCAGTTATTCCTAAATTTAGATGTCTTTCAAAGTCTCTAGCTGGTACATAAATATCTAGAGTACACATATCTTGACCGTCTATTTTGGTATTTAAGAATTCCATTTTTCCATGAACTGTTAGAGAATCTGAGAGTATTTGAGTTAAATATTCCATAATAAGATTTGATCTTTTTATAGCTAAATCTTGAGCTTCATTTTTTTGCATATTAATTCCTTCTTTCTTTTTATTATAATAAAATTACAAGCTTAGTAATTTTATTTGTTTTCTATTTTTTTCTAACTTTTATTTTTTCTAAATTATTTGTATACATTAAATATTCTATATAAGATTGTTTTATGGCTTTATAAAACTTATTTGTTTTATTAGCATATTTGTTTTCTAATATTTTAATGACACTATTTATATCTGAATTTTCTCTTAATTTATGTTTTTCGTTAATGATGGTTAAGTATATGTTGTTAAGGTTAATATAGGTGCTTGCGTTTGTGGTGTTTATAATTTTTTCTAGTTTTGGTCCATTATGCTCTATTAGACTTGTTTTTATTATTGGAGCCATTATTGTGTAAATTTTTTTGATTGTGTTACCACTTAATTTATCAAAATGTATGTATCCTAGATATGGTGTATTAGTTTCTTTTATAAATGGATTTTTTTTGTGTGTTAGTCTTAAATAAATATTTAGGATATCTTTGGCCATATAGTCATTTATTATTTCGTTTATTATATCTTTAGATATAGAGATAACATTAGATGTTGAAGAAATAGTTTTATAAGATTTTATAGAGTTTAGATCTGTATATTCATATGCAATATGCTCTTTTACTAAGTAATGGTTTATCTCATGAATTAAAGTTTGAAGATTCATGCCATCATCTTCTAGTTTTATGCATATATAATCAAATATTTTAGGAGTTCTAACATTTAGACATTTTAGTTCTGTAGAAAAGCCATCAGTTGTAGTGCTTATATTTTTAATTTGTTTAGTTATTCTCTCAGTGTTTTTAGGTGTAATATATGCTGGTAATTGTTTATTTTGACCTAGGATTATACCTAAATTATCAGAATCTTCTTTATTATTTTTTATCCACAAGTAGAATGAATAATTTAGGATGTTAGTTTTAAATTTATTAAATTCTATTAATGATATTTTTGATTTTAAATCTTTTAAATTTAGTAAATCTTTTTCTGTTAAAGAATATTTTTCTATAAGACTTTGGGATAATATTTCAACATTTTTTCTATATTTTAAAAGTTTGGTATTTAATTTGCTATCAGGAATATTGTTACTAGCAAAAAATACTACTAAATTATTTAGAGAATTATTTATTTGAGTACTATATTTCTGACCATAATAAATACTAAAGGCTTTTTTTAGATCGTTTAGAGTTTTATTAAATTCTTGATAAAAATAAGCTAAATAATTGGATAGAATATCTTTATCGTTTAAAATGATTTTGCTTTTTTGGTTAAAAATATTTATGTTAGGATTGGTATGCTTTATTTCACTTTTTAAAATACGATTAGAATTGTTTCTTAAAAAATGTTCTAAAACATCTTCATTGATATAATAATAATCGTTGTCGCTTGCTACTAAGTTATTAAATGGGCGTTCTTTGATTGTTTCTCTTTCTTTTTCGATTATTAAATATAAATAGTCGTTAGCAGAATAATTAGTCATAGATTCTCTTATGTTATTTGATGGTGTTAAGACATTATAATTGCTTTTAATGAGAGATTTTAATATTTGGTAGGTATTTTCTTCGAGGTTAATATTAACTTTGGAATTATTAAACTCGGGTATGATTAATTCTGTTTCATTTTGTGGTTGATATTTATCTGCTATGGTAAAAATTATGCTATTTATTAATTTCAAAGATAGTTCTTGGTATTTTTCTTTAGATATTTTTTTTACTTTTATCATTTTTTAATCCTTACAAACTTATTACTCTGTTTATTTCTATTGGTTTTCTTTTTAGCATAGATTCTGTTTTAAACCAAGCCCTTTTACTTCGAGTGTTGTATTGGATTAATAATTTACTATCTTTTCTTTTTGTTAGCTTATAGATGATATTCTTATCTGTTATTATTTTTTCAATCATAATGATTTCCCCCTCATTTATGGCGTATATTATACTATAAATGAATTTAATTATCAAGTAGATAACATAAGAAAAATAATAAAATATCAACTTCAAATTGGAAATTGATATTTTCTATATTAAATCCAAGACTATAAAAGTCTGGAGAGATTTCCCTATGGTGCTGAAAACAGGACTTGAACCTGCGACCTATTCATTACGAGTGAATTGCTCTACCAACTGAGCTATTTCAGCGTGAATTATATGTAAGAGGAAGATATTTTATTTTTTAATATCTTCTAATCTTACACTAACTAATTTACTTACACCAGATTCTTGCATAGTAATACCATATAATACGTCAGCAAATTCCATGGTTTTCTTTTTATGAGTAATTAAGATAAACTGTGTTTTATCACGATATTTGTATAAGTATCTACCAAATGATTCAACATTAGCATCATCTAGAGCAGCTTCTACCTCATCTAGAAGACAGAAAGGAACGGGTCTTACATTTAAAATAGCAAAAAGTAAGGAAATTGCTGTAAATGTTTTTTCACCACCAGATAATAAAGTGATGCTTTTTAGCTTTTTCCCTGATGGAACGGCTTGAATTTCTATTCCTGTTTCTAGAATATTATCAGGATTAGTTAAAATTAACTCAGCTTCCCCACCCTGAAACATACTAACAAATACTTTTTTAAATTCAGATCTTATTTCTTCAAATGTTTTTAAGAATTTTTCTTGCATTACTTCATCCATTTCATTGATTATTTCTAGTAAGGTATTTTCAGCGTTATGTAAGTCTTCTTTTTGTTTAGTCAAGAACTCATATCTAGTATTTATTCTATCGAACTCATCAATAGCACCTAAATTAACATAAGGAATGCTTTTTAACTCCGACTTAAGACTGTTTACTTTATCTCTTGCTAGTGATTCTTCTAATTCTAATTTATAATTATTAATAGCACTTTCGTAGGTTATATTATATTCCTCTGTTAGAGTAAGAAGTAAATTATCTAGTTTTAGAGAAATTGTATTTAAAGATAATTCTAATTTATTTAACTCCTTTTCCTTAGCAGAAATATAGGTATTACTTTTGTTTCTGGTTTGTTCTATTTCTAGAATATCAGCATTAATTATTTCTTTTTTCTTTGTTAAGTTAGTTATTTCTGAATTGACATTATCTTTACTACCTATAGAAGAATAATACATAGTTAAAAGATTGTCTAATTCCTTATCAGTATTATTATTAGAAATAGATTCTAAATCTATTAATTCTCTTGCTAATGATTCTTTTTGTTCTTTTTGTTCGCTAAGAGATAGCTCTAGTTTTTGTTGCTTATCCATTAAATCAGTTAAAGATGTTTTAATAGTATAGTTTTTTTCTTCTAGACTAAGAATATTTTGCTCTAATAATTTAGATTCCGTATTAAACTTATTTAAGTTTTCTGTTAGGGTATTTAGTTCTCTTTTATAACTATCTAATTTATATTTTTCTTTTATGATATTGTTAATTTTATTAAGGGAGCCACCAGTAATAGAACCTCCTATATTTACTACTTGACCATCTAATGTTACTACTCTATATTTATGATTAATGATATTACTTATGATATTAGCGTTATCTATATTATCAGCTATTATGATATTACCTAGACTGTTTTTGATAATATTTTGATATTCAGAAGAGTATGTTACTAAGTTAGATGCTATATTTATATAACCTTTAATGTTTGTAAGTCTATTTTGAGTTATTTCATCTATGTATTTTGCTTTGATTGTGTCTAGAGGATAGAAAGTAGCTCGACCAAGATTATTTTCTTTTAAATAGTTTACACACTCTTTGGCATTCCCTTTAGTATCTACTACAAGATAGTTAGTAGATGGGCCTAGAGCAATATTTATGGCAGTTTTATATTCATCTGCTATAGAAATTAAATTACCTATTACGTTATGTACCCCTGATATTCTAGGATTATTTAAGATGTTTTTTATAGAAGATGGTAGTAGATTATTGTTATTTATATTTTCTTCTAAATAAGATATTTTATAGTTTAGATTAGTGATATCTCTATTACTATCATTTATTTTAGTAGTTATTTTATTCTTTTTTTGTTTTGTATTATCAAGTTCTGTATAAATTTTTGCTTGTTCTTTTAATAATTCATTATGGGAATTATTGCTTTCTTCTAATAATAAAGATAGTTTATTTATTTCGTTATCATACTTTAAAATATTTTCTTTTAGAGAGACAATATTATTTGATATTTCATCTGATTCTTTAGTGTATTTTTGTCTTTCTTTTAAAACTTTTATATTGGCATCTATTTTTTCAATATTCTTAGTTAGTTCAATTAATAATTTTTGTTTTTCAGAAATACTATCTTCTATTTCTTTTATTTTATCTTTTTTAGTTAAGATATCTATATCATATGATGATGTGTTAGATGATAGTGATACTAATTCATCATTTAGAGTATCAATATTAGTTTTTGTTTTTTGTAATTTATTGTTTAGATTAGTAATATCGTATGTTATTAAAGAAATATCTATCTCTTTTAATTCTTCTTTTAATTCTAAGTATTTTTTAGCATCTTGACTTTGCTTTCTTAGAGGTTCTAGATTTATTTTTAATTCATTTATGATATCATTTACTCTATTTATATTGCTATTGGTTCTATCTAATTTTTTTAAGGCTTCTGTTTTTCTTTTTTTATATTTTAAAACACCAGCAGCACTTTCAAAGATTAATCTTCTATCTTGGGGTTTGGTAGATATTATTTCATCTATTTTTCCTTGTGAGATTATGTTAAATGCTTCTTTATCAGCACCAGAATCAGTAAAAAGACTAGTAATGTCTTTTAGGCGACAATGCTCATTATTTAGGAAATATTCGTTCTCCCCTGTTCTATACATTACTCTTTTTATAGAAACTTCGCTGTAATTTGTTTGTAAATGTTTATCTTCGTTATCAAATGTTAAGGTTACAGAAGCACTATTTAAAGCTTTTCTGCTTTTACTTCCAGAGAATATAACATCAGTAGAAGTATCTCCTCTTAATGATTTTACAGATTGTTCTCCTAATACCCATCTTACAGCATCTACTATATTACTTTTACCACTACCGTTAGGTCCTACTATACCGTTAATATTTTTTTCAAAATTGATTTCTGTTTTATCGGCAAAAGATTTAAAGCCGTATGCTTTGATACTCTTCAAGTACATTTATATCACCATCTTACATATATAATTTACCATATTTTTAGCTCTTTGACAAGAATTTTACTGTTTGGCTTAATAAATTTCTTCTATCTCTTGCTTTGGGAATGCTTTAATTTATTATAATGACATTAAAAAAGAGAACTTAAAAAGTAAGAATATTAATACTTTTGTAAAGTTCTTTTTTTATTATTAATATTTTCATCTTGATAAATATACTTAATTAAATCATCATATTTAGGTAATTTAATAAATAGTGAGTTTTTTGTTTTGATTGTTTCTTTAGTTTGAATATCATTGTCTAATTTATCAAAACAAGAAACTATTATATCTTGAATACTATTAACTGAAACTACTGTAGAATTTAAAATGTCATTTTTAAGTTTTTCTAATTCTTCTTTAGCTCTTTTTTCTTTGGTTATAGAGATATAAGCAAAATTATTTGCATATTTTGCCCAATTTTCTTCAAAGAAATTTAAAACTATATTTTTATCTATAGGATTAAATTTTAGTCTTAGCATTAACATTACTAGATTTTGTTTAGCGTGATTATAATTATTAGTTATAAGTGAATCTACTTCATCTTCATATTTATGTCTTTTGGAATTTCCTTTATATTGGGATCTTGATAAGGCATTTATGAAGAAACTAAACCATTCTGGAGATGCTACTCCATATCTATAAGCTGTACAAGGAATTTCAGCATATGAAATTCGATTAATACATTCTACTTGGTGGTAGCCAAGGACTCCGTCACAGCCATATTTCATAAAGATATCATCTATTTTATTCAAATTGCTTTGAGAAGTAAATGATATATTAGGATTAATACCATGATTTTTGATACTATCATAAAATACAGAGTTAAAAGAATGGAATTTGTAAGTATTTCCTAATATTTTTTGAATTATATAATTAAATAGATTGCTTTTTATTGTTTCATCAGATAAGCATTCTTTGGGAAGTTCTAGTTCATCTAATAATTCTTTTACAAATGAATCCAGAATATGATTTTTAGCACAAATATTATTATCAAGGGCGTAAAAATTTACTTTTTCATCATTTATTAACTTTTTCATAAGTTCTTTTAAGAATTTGTTTAATTTAGATACATCTATTTTATTATTGTGAGAAAATATTATGTAATATTTTAAGCTAATATCAATAATATCACCTATTATATCTACATTAATATCTTCGTATTTTTCGTCAAACTCTTCTTTTAATGGCGATAATATTTCTTTAAATTCTTTGGAACAAAAATAATCATTTATTTGCATAGCAATTCCTCCCTACTCTTTTTTAAAATTTTTGTGTTTTCTTTTTTCTCTTGTAATATTTTTTCTATTAATTCATTGTATGATGGGAGTTTTATATAAGTGGCATTTGATGTATCAATTATTTTTTTAGTTTGACAATCGTTTTCTAGTGCATTGAAACAAATATTTATTAAATCGCTGATACTAGATATATTATAATTTTCTAAAATGTTAGCAGTTATTTTAGCTACATCTTTATTAGTTATTTTTTTAGTTATAATTGCTACCATTGGTTCTCTATTTGCGTATATTTGCCAATTTTTTTCTAAAAATGATAAAGTGGATTCTTCTTCTTTAGGAGTGAAATCTAATTCTTTAATTAAATTTTCTATGTTTTGCTTAGCTCCTTCATAGTTATTAGTAACATGACAATTAGGTGTAAAGGTTTGAGTAGATAGATATATTTGACAAGTTTGTTCTACTTTTTTAGTTAAAAGGTCTAAATTGGTGAATGATTCTTTAGTTAAAAGATCAAAGTCAGTTAATGCTTGGCTAAATATATCTATACGAGAATTTGTAAAATAATTAAACCATTCTGGAGATTTTATAGCATATAAATAGACAGAGCTAGGAACTTCAGAATAAGAAATTTGGCCTTCACAATTTTGTTTTTGAAATCCTATAATAGAATCATAGTCATGTTTTTTAAATAAATTATAAATTTCATCTAATTCATTTTGAGGGGTTAACATTATATTGGGATTAATACCATTCTTTTTAATGCTTTCCAAAAACACGGAATTAAATGAATGAAATATATAGCTAGTACCTAGTATTTTATCTATTACGTATTCATATATTTTTTTGGTTAATTCTTTATTTAGAATATAGTTTTTAGGAATATTTAATTTATCTATTAATATTTTAGCATAGATATCTGTTACATATTTATTAAGATAATAATTATATTCAATAGCATAAGTATTTATTTGGATGTTTGGTAAATTAACAATAATTGTTTCTAGAAAAGTATTTAACTCTCTAAAAGATATTTTATCTTTTTCTGAAAATAACATATAATATTTTAAGCTAATGTCAATAAAATAGTTTATTACGTTAATTCTTAATTCATCATCAAGAGGTTCTATAAAAAAAATTGCTTTTTTTAATGTATTAGTAAAATCTTTTGAACAAAAATATTCTTCAATCATCATTTATCCCCCTTTTTATTCTTTTTTAAGATGTAGTTTCTTTGTTTTTTAAGTATTTTTTTAACAAATTATATTCATCGACATTAATTTTAGATAGTTGATTTAAATCTAGACTAATGCTATTTATATCTTTAATACCTAATTTATTTATTATATTTAAAATCTTAGTATATTCAACCAAAGTACAGCCGTTAGTTAGTTTGGCATTTATGTCTTTTTTTAATATAGAATAATTTTTTAAAATAGTATCTTTATCACTTTCATAAAATATTGCACTACAATCTACGCCATTTATGTAAAATAAATCTCTTGGATCAAATTCTTTTGGAGTACTCGTATTATAAGAAATATTTTCTTTTGGAGGATGATAAGCATATATTGGCTCTGGGATACTTGGCTCTACAACTTGTGTAGCTGGTTGAAATGACTCATAATCTCCTTGCTCATCTTCAAGTTTTTTTGACTTAATTTTTTCTTTTATCTTATTTATAAAAGGTTTAGTTATATAAGTTAAAAAAATTATTTCTATATATAATAGAAAGATAATAATATTTATATCTATTACTTTAATTATTATGTTAGTATCTATATTAGAAAATATATTTAATCTACTATTTATTAAAAGAAAGATATTAATTATAAATATTAAAATATTACTTGTAAATAATAGATAATTTATTATTTTATAGGTTATATCTAATTTATAATTTAGAGTTACTATAGTTATAACATTGCCTATTATTAAAAGGATTAGATAAGTTTTTATAGATAAATAACTTAGGCTAAAGATACTATTTAGAATATCATTAAAAAGATAGAAACCATACCAAGATATAGTAGTAAATACTATTAGATAGAATTCTATTGTTATTCCATGTTTTATTCTAGGAACTAAAAAAAGAAGAGATGCTATTAGGATGGTTAGTACTAGCGATATGTAGTATAAATTAATATTATTAATAAATTGAGTTAGTTGCATAATATCACCTACTTTAATTAGAATAATTTTTTAACATTCCTTTAAATAAGCCATATTCTTGGTAAGAATATTTTGCTATTAATTTTTGTTCTAATTCTTTATTAATTTTTATAATGTTTCCACCATTATTATCTCTTACTTCTTTTAACATTTTATTAAATATTCTATAATCGTTTAGAGTATAATCTTCTTTAGTTATAGGAGAAATTTCTTTTGCCTCTTCTTTTATTATTTCTTTATTTTCTTTGATTATTGGTAAGCCATTATGTAATAATTTATCTAGAAGAATATCACTAGTTACTTCTGGTTCTACTGTAGGTTTAGAGACTTCTTCTTTAATATTTAATGTTGGGATACTTTCTTCTTTTTCTGGTATGGTTTCTATGTTAGTTGTTATATTAGAATTTGGAGTATTAAGGTTATAGTTATTTTCTTTAGCTTTATACTCTGTAAATGTGCTTAAGGCTGGGATAGTAGCAAGTGATGGTGCTAATGGTTCTTCTTCTATATCTAGAGCTAAGGCTGGTTCTTCTTTTATAGTTTGTTTTGAAACTGAAGTGTATAATTCTGGGACAGGGGCTTCTGTATAAGTTTTTTCTTCTTGATGTTCAGTTATCTTAGAGGCTGCTTTATTAGTAATATATAATACTATTAAAGATAACAACCAGATTATGAATACACTAATACTTATTTCTAGTAAAATAACTAAATTATTATTGGTAAACATTGATTTTTTAGAGAAAATATCTATTTTATTTTTAGAGATTATATCTAGTATTAAAACCATTAAAAACTTTGTTGTAAAGAAGCAGGTCATATTTGCTACTTTATAATTAGTTTCTGTTTTCTTATTTAACATACTAGTTAGTGCTATTATATCTACTACTGTTAATGTGAATAGATATACTTGTGTTGATGGAAAATAGATATCTGTAAATAAGTGGGTAGCAATACTATCAAATACTTTACTTAATTCTTGATAATTATTTATAATTGTTAAAGTTAGTAGAATTAAGTAGCTTATTAGCATTAGGACTACTACTTTGCTTTTATTTTTCTTTTTTATAAATAACACCAATGTTAATACTAAAAGTATTCCTAGAAATATTAAATAAATATATGATGATTTTATTAGTGTAAATAATACACTGATTTTTCCTAATATATTAGTGTATTTCATGGTGTATCCCCCCTTTTTTTATTCAACGTTTACTAATTCTAATATATATATTGTTTGTCTTGTTTCGTCATCTTTAGTACAAGTGATTAAAGTCATAGTACTTTTTTCTTCATTACGATAAACAGTTACTGTTCCATCTTTTATATCTGTATAGATATTTACTATTTTGTAGTTATATTTATGATCTTTATAGTATAAGCTTGCTGTATCTCCTAGACCTAGCTTATAAAGATTTGCAAAAAAGCTATTACTGTAGTTTCCTGAGTGACCAATGATAATTACATTACCATTTTCTTCATCTGGATAGTTTGAAACATCTAATATTTTTATGTTGTATCTAACATTGTTAAGAGATGATTCTTTAGAATAGAATCCTTTATAAAAACCTATTTTAGGTATTTCAAGTTTTCCTATATATGATTCATAGTTTTCGTCTGTATCTTTACTATTCGCTTCCCCTTCTTCATTATTGGTAGTACTTGCTACAGCTTCAGTATTATCTTTTGCAAGAGACTCTGATATTGCTATATTCATACTACTAAATACTTTTTCTCTTTTATCTACTATATAATTATTAAGCAAAAGAGCAATACCAATTATTACAAGTATTACTCCGGCTGCTATTTGATATTTTATTCCTTTAATTTTCATGTTTACGCTTGAAGTTTTTAGTGAATAATACAGAACCTGATAGAACTACTACTAATCCTGCTACTGTAGTAGCTAATGTTTTATTTGAACCTGTACTTGGTACAGCTACTTCTTCTGGTGTCTCTGGAGTTTCTGGTACTTCAGGTGTTTCTGGTGTTTTAGTGTTATACATTGTTACGTTTACAGTTTCAGTACTTCCTTCTTTTACAGTAAACGTTACTTTTTCACTTGTTAATGTATAACCATCTGGTGCTTCTTTTTCAACTAGAGTATATGTACCAGGTTTTAATGATGAAGTTTGATATGGAGTATCTTCTGTTACAAAAGATTCTACGACATTATCGTTTTCATCTCTTATTTCTAGAGTTGCTCCTGATACTTGATTTTTTGAAGATGAATCTAATTTATTGATTATAACATTGTATGTTGTTTCTTTTTTAGGAGTATTATACATAACAACTGGTGATGTTGTTCCTCCATTTTTATCTACATCAAATTTTACTGTTTCAGTAGTTAATTCATAACCTTCTGGTGCTATTGTTTCAGATAATGTATAGCTTCCTTGCTTTAGGTCTGTTATTACGTGAGGTGTTGCTTCTGATACCCATGTATCTATAGTGTTACCACTAGCGTCTTTTAAGACAAGAGTTGCTCCTGGTAATTCTTCTTTAGTAGTTATATCTTGTTTACTAATACTAACACTCTTTTTCTCAGGAGTTTTACTATTATACATTACTACTTTAGTTGTAATACCTTTATTTGTAACATTAAATTTAATAGTACTAGTTGATAAGTCATAACCATTTGGTGCTATTGTTTCAGATAATGTATATGAGCCAGGTGTTAAATGCATTTCATGTGGTGTAGAAGTTGATGTCCAACTATCTACTACTTTACCAGTATTATCTTTTACTTGTAATGTTGCTCCTGGTAATTCTTGTTTTGTAGTTATATCTTGTTTACTTACTAATATTTTATCTACAGCAATAGACATACTTTTACTAGCTTTAGCTGTTTTATCTATAGTGTATGTTGCTGACATAACTTGGTAGCTACTGCTACTTGGATTATATTTATAAGATTTATAAACTTTCTTAGTATTTTTTACTTTGATACTAAAAGTTTTAGCTGCATTAGTTACAGATGATACTGGAACTTTTACATATATATCATTACCTGATTTAGAGTATGTAGTTCCTGATGGTGCATTAACTAACTCTACTTTATAGTTACTTTCAGAACTTTTAACTGTTATTTTGTTTGATACATAATATTTTTTATCACTACTTAGTGAGAATGTAACTTTACTACTATTTAATTTAATAGTAGGATCAGTTTGATTATAACTCTTTTGAGCTTTAGCTTGATTTACTAAATTTTTAATACGTTTTGCTGTTTTGCTTGATGATTTTGAGATAGTTGATTTGAATGTATTGATACTTGGTGAATATTTCATATATCCTTTGTCCATTAAGTAAATCCAATATGCAGTTTGAATTTCAAAATAATCTTTGTCATTAGTAACCTTAGAACCTTTTTCTAATAAGTAATTAATTCCAGGATCACTATATTTTGATGATTTAGTATATTTTATACTAGTAACTGGCATATGACGAGCATATGTAGCACAGTATGTATACTTACCACCAGTTGTTTTCTTTACATGAAAGGTTTGAGGAAAACTAATTGGTGGTTTATAACTATGGTACCCCATTCTTAATGTAGATGGTGCTTCAGATTCAGCATAGACACTACAAGCACCGAATAATGTCATTATTACTATTCCTAAAGAAAGAAATAGATTTTTAAAATTTAACTTCTTTTTCATAACCTTTAAACCTCCTAAATTTCGAGTATATATACTATCATTAAAAGGTTCTTTTGTCAATACTTTTTTCACAAATTGTTAATTATTTTTAGCAATCTAGCTTGACAATTGCTAAAATGGTGCTATAATTAGATTGTACGAAAGGAGATGTTAATATGAATAATAACATGTATCAAGAACAAGAAGAAAATGTTTTAGAAAAATATGGACGTGATATTACGGAAAGTTCACGTAATGGTAAAATAGATCCTGTTATTGGTAGAGATGAAGAAATTAGAAGTATTTCTAGGATTTTATCTCGTAAAACAAAAAATAATCCTGTTTTAATAGGAGAAGCTGGTGTTGGTAAGACTGCTATTATAGAAGGACTTGCTAACAGAATTGTTAAGGGAGATGTTCCTAATAATTTGAAAGATAAAACTATTTGGGAACTTGATATGGCCTCTCTAATAGCAGGAGCTAAATATAGAGGTGAATTTGAAGAAAGACTTAAAGCTGTATTAAAAAAAGTTAAAGAGTCTGATGGTAATATTATCCTTTTTATAGATGAAATTCATATGATTGTTGGAGCTGGAGCTATTGATGGAGCAATGGATGCTGGTAATATGCTAAAGCCTATGCTTGCTCGTGGAGAGATACATTGTATAGGAGCTACTACTTTAAATGAATATCGTAAATATATAGAAAAAGATAGTGCTCTAGAGAGAAGATTTCAAAAGGTACAAGTTAATGAACCTACTGTTAGAGATACTATTACTATTTTAAGAGGATTAAAATCTAGGTTTGAGGTATATCATGGTGTTAATATAAAGGATAGTGCTTTAATAGCAGCAGCAACATTATCAGATCGTTATATTACTAGTAGGTTTTTACCTGATAAAGCTATTGACTTAGTAGATGAAGCTTGTGCTACTATAAAAGTACAAATGGAATCTGTTCCAACAGAATTAGATTTATTAGAAAGACAAATTATGAGACTTCAAATTGAAAAGCAGGCTCTAAAGAAAGAAAAAGATGATATATCTTGTGCTAGAAAAGAAGAAATTGATAAGAAACTAACTGGTTTAAAAGATAAGGAGCATGATTTAAGATTAGCATGGGAAGATGAGAAAAAGATTAATAATTTAATTAGTGAAAAGAAGAAAGATATTGATAGAGCTAATCACGAGTTAGAGATAGCTGAGGCTAACTATGATTTAGAATCAGCTGCTAGACTTAGACATGGAGAAATACCTAAATTAGAAGCTGATTTAAAAGAGTTACAAAAGAAGAATAAATCTAATATTTTATCGGATACTGTAACTGATGAGAGTATTGCTGGTATTGTTTCTAAATGGACAGCAATTCCTGTTAATAAATTAGTAGGAAGTGAAAAAGATAAGCTACTTAATTTGGAAACTAATATGAAAAAACGTGTTATGGGTCAAGATAAGGCTATTCACTTAGTTAGTGAGGCTATTATAAGAGCACGTGCTGGTATTAAAGATCCTAATCGTCCTATTGGTTCATTTATATTTTTAGGCCCTACTGGTGTTGGTAAGACTGAGGTTGCTAGAACGCTAGCGTATGAGTTATTTGATGATGAACGTCATATGATTAGAATTGATATGTCAGAATATATGGAAGCTCACTCTGTTGCTAGATTAATAGGTTCGCCTCCAGGATATGTTGGATATGATGATGGTGGTCAATTAACAGAGGCTGTTAGAAGAAATCCCTACTCTATTGTTTTATTTGATGAAATAGAAAAAGCTCATAAAGATGTATTTAATATATTACTTCAAATACTAGATGATGGAAGAATTACTGATAGTCAAGGTAGAACAGTTGATTTTAAAAATACTATTATTATAATGACTTCTAATTTAGGAAGTGAATATATTTTAAATGATAAAGAACATGCTGAAAATTCTGTTATGAGTGAACTTAGACATACATTTAAGCCTGAATTTATTAATAGAATTGATGAGATTATTATATTTAATTCTTTATCTAAAGAAGTTGTTTATGAAGTATTAGATAAGATTGTTGCTGATTTAGAGTTAAGACTTAAAGATAAAAGATTAAAAATTAGTTTGACTGATAAGGCTAAAGATTTTGTTATTAATGAGTCTTATGATGAGAATTATGGAGCTAGACCTATAAAGAGATATGTTCAAAGAAATATTGAAACTTTACTTGCTAATTATATTATTCAGGATAAAATAAAATTTAATAGTAATGTTTTGATTGATGTTGATGATAATAAATTTGTTATTAAATAAGTATTTAAAAACCACATATTTAAACTTATGTGGTTTTTTTAAGATTTCTAATTTCAATAGTATTAACTTTCTTTTATAGTATATGGATTATTAACACTTCCATCTCCTTTAGATAAACTAATTTCTGATTTTAAATTGATAACTGGGCGGATGCCGAGCGTATACTTAGACCAAACGGAGTTCAGGTTGCCACCCAAGAGCACGCCCCACACGCACGCAATGCCGTCCCACGAGCCGAAATGCGACGGCGACATAGTCCAATAAGCTTGACCAGTATTTAACCAATAGGACTGATTTTTCGTCCAAGCTTTACCA
>ERZ827512.1971-NODE-1971-length-18010-cov-17.120245_pt1 | contig 18010 bp, 19 predicted proteins | sample MGYA00519916_ERZ827512 | MGnify/ENA primary metagenome ERZ827512 (study PRJEB31778, sample SAMEA3449335) | human gut metagenome | biome: human gut; feature: human-associated habitat; material: faeces | place: United Kingdom | collected 2010/2012 ... | reverse complement strand
TCCATTATTATTGCATCATATTTGTTTCCTCTACGAATTTCTCTATTAACAAATTTTACAACATCATCTACTATATATCTAACTGGTCTTTCTGCTAATCCTGATGATGCAATATTTTCTTTTGCCCATGTAACCATTCCTTTTGAACTGTCAACATGACAAACAGATGCCCCTGCTGCAGCACATGCTACTGTTGCACCACCTGTATAAGCAAATAAGTTTAATACTTTAATATCTCTTTTGGCATTTCTTATTTTATCCATCATCCAATCCCAATTAACTGCCTGTTCTGGAAATAATCCTGTATGCTTAAATCCCATCGGTTTTATATTAAAGGTTAATTCTTTATATTTTATTTGCCATTGACTTGGCATTTTTTTATTATATTCCCAAGCTCCTCCACCTGTTTTGCTTCTATGATATGTGGCATTTATATTTTTCCATTTTTTGGGGTATGATTTTTCTTTCCATATAATTTGTGGATCTGGTCTTGATAAAACCACATTTCCCCATCTTTCTAATTTTTGTCCATCTGCCATATCTAATATTTTATAATCTTCCCAATTATTTGCTATATTCATTTTTTCCTCTCTTTCCATATTTGTTATTATACACTATTTTGTGGATTTTTTCAACAAATTCAGCTGTTTTTTAGTTTCTTCATATCCCATTTTATATAATATATCTATTTGACTTGAATCCAATAAAGCTACTTTCTTTAAACAAATAGTTATCAAATGATCTATTCCTTCTTTTTCATAATTGGCTAATTCTCTTCCTTGTAACTCCATTGCTCTTGCTGCAACTTCAATCATATTTTTACAACATTGATTTTTTTCTAGAATTGTATCAAATGCTATTCCATAAACCTCATCTGCCCCATATTCTTTTAGCCCTTTCCATGGTAAATTTTCTCTAGTTCCACCATCAATTAGCTGAAGCCCATCAAATTTACATGGTGAAAATACAACTGGAAAACTGCAACTTGCTCTAACTGCAGTAGCTATTGGAATATCACTTATATATTTAATATTATCTTGCAATACTTTTCTTTTTTCTTGTGATGAAGCAATATATACAGTTCCTTTTTGCAAATCTACCATCGAAATCATTAATGGCATTTTTATTTCATTTATATTTTCTACATGACTCTTTTTGCAGATTTCATTAATTATTTTTTCTATAACTTTCCCACTATTTAATCCATCAATTACAAGCCTTCTAGTAAATAGTAAACCTAATATCATTTTTATTACTTGCTTCCACTCAACATATTTTATTTTTTTATAATATTTTTTAAACAGCTTCCACATTTCATCACTACTATATCCTAAAGCATACATTGTAGCTATTATACTTCCAGATGATGCTCCAGAAACACAATCAAATTTTATTTTTTCTTCTTCAAATGCTTTTAGTGCCCCAATATGTGCTGCTGCTTTTATTCCTCCTCCTGATAAACTTAATCCTCTCATAAAACCCTCCTTATAAGATTTTATGTTTTTAAACAAAAAATGAGCACCATCTTATATAAAATCTTATTATAAGATAGTGCTTATTTCTGTTACTTTTGGTGTACATGATGCCCAAGTTTATTTACTTCACATTTCCGATTCTTATTGATTTCAACCTTTTTCTCAATCTCGGTCTGAAGATCAATTCCATTAATCTCAGCAATCCCAAGCAAGAAAATTGCTACATCAGCAAGTTCTTCTGGAAATGTTTCAAGATCCCTAAACCATGCATCATATGCCTCTCCGACCTCTGCATTCAGATGACAAAATTCCTCGTTCATATCAGTTGTATTAAAACCCTGCCGCTTCTTATTTTCGAGAATTTCTTTTTGCAGTTCTTTCAGAGTCATATTCGTAGCCTCCTAAAAACTATTAACTATAGTGGGACTTTCCCACTTCAAGAATAATTTATCACTTTTATTTTTTAATGTCAATAAAATTTGTTATGTAAGTACAATTTTCATTCCTATTTTTATTATTTCATAAACCATAAAAAAATTAGCTCCTGAAAGTACAATAAAAGAAGCTATTGCAAATGAAAGCATTTTATGCCTTTTCCAAAACTTCATATACATCCCCCTTACCTTGTCCTTAATATGTATATGTCTAATTTCAAAAAATATTCATAAAATACTTTCACTTTTCATCGCAATTTATTACAAATTATTTAACTCTTCTAATATTCTTTTTGCAAATACTTCTGTAATTCCACTTATTTCTGATAATTCCTTAACACTTGCATTTTTTATATTTTCTACACTTCCGAATTTTTTTAATAGTGCTTTTTTCTTAACTTCTCCAATTCCTTCTATTGAATCTAAATCTGATTTTGTAATATCTTTATCTCTTAATTTTCTATGATATGATATTGCAGTATCATGCACTTCATCTTGGAATTTTGTTATCAAATTCTTTAGATTTTCTGATATTTCTAATTCATTTCTATTTTCATCCATCAATGCTCTAGTTTGATGCTTATCATTTTTGACCATACCAAAAACTGGAATATTTAATTCATATTTAGCAATAGCTGTTTTTGTAGCTCTAATTTGAGTTATTCCTCCATCAGCAAATATTGCATCTGGTAATCGTCCAAATCCACTAGAATTGCTATCATCTATTGAATGTTTTAGTCTACGTGTTATGACTTCTTCCATACATCTTGGGTCATCTTGTCCATACACTGTTTTTATTTTGAATCTTCTTGATAAATTTCTCTTAATAACTCCATCTATCATTACACACATTCCAGCAACTATATATTCTCCAGAAATATTAGATATATCATATGTTTCTATTTTTCTTGGCAATTTTTCTAATCCAAGTACTTCTTTTAATTCTACTAAAATTTCACTCTTATCTCTTTCTTTATTTTCAAGAGTTATTTTAGCATTATTATCTGCCATTTCTACGAAACGTAATTTTTCACCTTTTTTAGGTGATTTTATTTCGACTTTTCTTCCAGCTTCTTTACTTAGCCATTCTTCAATAGCATTCTTATCTTCTAACTCTTCTCTTACCATTATTTTATTAGGAAGATTTTGTCCATCCATATAATACTGTTTTATAAATCCTGATATAATTTCTTTATCTTCCATTTCTTTTAAATCTGGGAAAAAGTAATGTTCTCTTCCTACCATTTTACTTCCACGTACAAAGAAAATTTCAACACAAACTTCCATTTCTGATTTTGCAATTCCTATTACATCAATATTATTTTCTGTAATATTTGAAACTTTTTGCTTTTCATTTACTCGTTCTATTGCAAGCATTCTGTCTCTTATATATGCCGCTTTTTCAAAGTTCATTTTGTTAGCTTCTTCTAGCATTTCTTGTTGTAATTCTTTTAGTACTTTATCTACTTTTCCATCTAATATATCTATTATTTCATTTATTTGTTTCCTATAATCTTCTTTTGAAATATAACCCATGCAAGGTCCCAAGCATCTGTTAATATGATAGTTTAAACATGCTCTTGTTTCTGATCTGAAATTTTTACATTGACGAATTTTATATTTTTGTTTTATAAAATCTACCATCTCTTTTGCGGCCCCTGGATTTGCATATGGTCCAAAATATTTTGAACCATCATTAACAATTCTTCTTGTTATTACTACATTAGGATACTCAGATTTCACATCTATTTTTATATATGGATATGTTTTATCATCTTTTAATAAAACATTAAATTTAGGTCTATTTTTCTTTATTAAATTACATTCTAGTATTAATGCTTCTGCTTCATTATCAACTACTATATATTCAAAATGGTCTATTAGTGATACCATTCTTTTTATTCTTTCTGTTTTATCTGTTTTTCTAAAATATGATCTTACTCTGTTTTTTAAGTTTACTGCTTTTCCTACATATATTATCTTGTCTTCTACATCATGCATTATATATACACCTGGTTTATCTGGTAACATTTTTAATTGTTCTTCTATATTAAACATTATTTTCCCTCCTCTCTGCCTACTCTATTATAATACATTATTTTTACACATTTTGCAATCCTAATATTTAACATTTTACTAAATTATAAAGTTTAAAAAATCTCTTGCCACATTTTTTATTTTGGTATAATATAATATGGTAAATTGAAATGTACTTAAATTTTAAGAAAGGAGTTAATTTATACTAAGCGCCAGGACTTTTAAAGTTGACGAGGTTTAGAGTTATCGAAATATTCGGCGGATGCTCTAATGGATAGCTTAATCCACAGTATTGAGCAAAAAATAGTAAAAATACTATAACAGATCTTAATACATAAGCATGTATATTTCAATTCCACATTAAATTTATTGAAGGAGGTTCTACTTATGTGTGGAATTATTGGATATATAGGAAAGAAAAAAGCTACACCTATATTAATTAATGGTCTATTAAGACTTGAATACAGAGGATATGATTCAGCTGGAATAGCTACTGTTGAATCTGATAAACTAGCTATAATGAAAGATAAAGGAAGAGTAAAAAATTTAGAAAATTTAAAAGGCATTAATGATTTAAATGGAACTATTGGGATTGCTCATACTAGATGGGCTACACATGGAAAACCATCAAAAGAAAATGCACATCCACATTATGATAATAACAAAACTTTTGCTGTTGTTCATAACGGTATTATTGAAAATTACCACGATTTGAGAGAATTTTTAATTAAAAAAGGATATACCTTCTATTCTCAAACAGATACAGAAGTTATTCCAAACCTTATACATTATTATTACACAAAAGATGATAATCATGACAGCCTACAAGTTCTACGTGCTGTTCACAAAGCTTGTATGGACTTACAAGGAAGCTTCGGACTTCAAATTATTTCGACATTTATGCCAGATAATTTGATTGTTGTTCGTAAAGATAGCCCTCTTGTTATTGGAAAAGGTGATGAAGAAAATTATGTTTCTTCAGATATCCCAGCAATATTATCATTTACAAAAGATTTTTATTTATTAAATGATTATGAATTTGCTGTACTTTCAAGAGACAAAATTGATTTTTATGATATTAATTTAAATAAAATTGAAAAAGGTGTTAAAACAATTGATTGGGATGCAAGTAGTGCTGATAAAAATGGATATGAAGATTACATGCTAAAAGAAATTTATGAACAACCAAATGCCGTTAGAGAAACCATAGGCTCTCGCCTACCTGATAATGAGCCTTGTAATTTTGATGATTTAAAATTCACAAAAGAATTCTTATCTAAAATAAATAAAATATATATAGTAGCATGTGGTACTGCTATGCATGCTGGACTTTCTGGAAAAATTGCAATAGAAAAACTTTGCAAAATTCCTGTAACTGTTGACATAGCTTCTGAATTTAGATACAGAAATCCTATTATTGATGAAAACACTTTATGCATTTATATTTCTCAATCTGGAGAAACAGCTGATACTATTGCAGCATTAAAACTTGCAAAAACTAAAGGAGCTACTACTCTTGCAGTTTCAAATGTAATTGGAAGTTCAATAACTAGAGAAGCTGATTATTGTATATATACACATGCTGGTCCTGAAATTGCAGTTGCTTCAACCAAAGCATATACTTCTCAAGTCGTATTACTTGATATATTAGCTATTTATTTTGCTGAAATATTAGAAAGTGCATCTATATTTGAATTAAAAGAACTAAAAAAAGAGATGTTATCTCTTCCAGCCCAAATAGAAAATGCTCTAAAATCAGCAACGAGAATTAAAGAATTTGCAAAAAATATTTATCAAGAAAAAGATGTATTCTTTTTAGGTAGAGGTGTTGACTATAACACTGCATTAGAGGGTTCTCTAAAACTAAAAGAAATTTCTTACATCCATTCAGAAGCTTATGCAGCAGGTGAATTAAAACATGGCCCTATTGCATTAATTGAAAATGGTATTACAGTTATTAGTATAATTACAGATAAAGCTCTTGTTGAAAAAACAATTAGCAATATTCAAGAAGTTATCACTCGTGGTGCTAAAACTTTAGTAATTACAAATCAAGAATTACCAAGTAATAATATTGATACTATTATTACAGTTCCTGATACTAATGTACTATTTTCACCAATCCTTGCAATAGTTCCTTTACAATTACTTTCTTATTATATTTCTAAAGAAAAAGGATTAGATGTTGATAAACCTAGAAATCTTGCGAAATCTGTAACAGTTGAATAGAAAAAAATCCAAGAGTCTATCAAGACTTTTGGATTTATTTATATAAATATTGTTGTGGGTTTATTGCTGTTCCATTTACTCTTATCTCTAAATGTAAATGTGGACCTGTTACATTTCCAGTTGCTCCAACTGCTGCTATAACATCACCAGCATTAACCTCTTCTCCTTCTGATACATATATTGCACTACAATGTGCATACCAAGTTTCAACATCATTACCATGAGAAATTTTAACTAAATTTCCATATGGTCCATTTTTTTCTGCAAATATTACAGTTCCAGATGCAACTGCTTTTATTGGTGTTCCAATTGCAGAATATATATCTGTTCCTGTATGTGCACCAGATCTTATTGAGCTAACTGCTCCAAATCTGGATGTTACCATTCCATTTACTGGAGTTACTGCTAACAAGATTCCATTTACTTTTGGCATCTTACTCATTTCATCTTCTTCAATAAGTGCAGCTACCTTTTCCTCTACTTGTGCTTGAGCTACTTGAACTGTTTCAAGTGATACTGATTCCATGTTTTCTGTATAATTTTCTGTAATACTTAAATCTAATTGTATTGTATCATCTTTGTGCTCTTCTTTAATTTGATTTACAGCTTGTTCAGCTTCTTCAATATTGTCTACTAAACCTACTATTTCATTATTTAAATTTACTGCATAATATTTATACATTATCTTAGCATCTTCTTTTAATGCTAACATTATTTCTTCTTCATTCGTTTCTTGTTTTCTACTTACTAACTTAAACTCATAATTTGGCATCTCATTTAATGAAACAAAATCAATATTTTTTCCTTCCATTTCTATTATTTCTGTTTGGATTCTTTCTTTTAATTCTGCTTCATCTTCTACATAACCTAACTCTTCTCCTGCTAGAGTTACCTTATATGTTGGTTTATATTTTAATAAAATAATCGCTATTATTAAACCTAATGCTATTGCCATTATACTAAAAAGTTTGCAACTTTCTTTTGTGTAGTATTTTATATGTTGTTTTAAAATAATACATTCACTCCTTTTTTTGCGCGACCAAGTTCTATTATACCATAATTTTGCATCTTTTGCAAATTGTGTATCCTTGATTTCGCTTTTTCAGCCGTTTTTGACCTTTTTTTAACTTTATTTTCAGTATTTTCATTAATAGATTGCTCTCTTTTCCTCCTTTTTATTCATTTTTTCGACATTTTTCTACATATTCTGTTTTTCAAATCTTGCATCTGCTATAAAAATGTGCTATTCTATATAAGAAAAGGAAAAAAGTTATGAAAGAATTAAATGTATCTGAAAAATATAATGGAAAAAAACTTTGTAAATTTATATTAGATAGTTTTCCACATCTGTCTCAAAATATGCTTTATAAAGCATTAAGACAAAAAGATATTAAAATTGATGGGGTTCGTACAAACAAAGATTGTACAATTTATACAGGAAATAAAATTCAAGTTTATATTGCTGATAATTTATTATCACCAAATACAGAACTTAATATTGTATATGAAGATTCTAATATTTTAATTATAAATAAACCAACTAACCTTGAAGTTACTGGACCAGACAGCTTAACAAGTATAGTTCACTCTATTTATAAAAATTCAGATTTTCTACCAATGCCATGTCATAGGCTAGATAGAAATACAAATGGACTTGTTTTGTTTGCCAAGAACAAAGCTTCTTTGGAAATTTTATTGAAAAAATTTAAAAATCATGAAATTCAAAAAAAATATTTGGCATTAGTATATGGAAAGCCTAAAAATAAAAAAGCTCGTCTTGAAGCATATTTATTTAAAGATAATAAAAAATCTTTAGTTTATATATCTGATGAATTTAAAACAGGTTATCAAAAAATTATAACTTCTTATACTGTAATAAATGAATTTGAAAATAATTCGTCATTATTAGAAGTTGAAATTGAAACTGGCAGAACTCATCAAATAAGAGCTCATTTAGCTCACATAGGCTACCCTATTATTGGTGACGGAAAATATGGAATAAACTCTGTTAATAAAGAATTTGGTTTTAAATATCAACAGCTTACAGCTAATCAATTAACATTTAACTTTAAAACAGATAGTGGAATTTTAAATTATCTAAATGGAAAAACTTTTAAACTAAAATAATAAAGAACTTTTTATAGCATGGATAACAAAAAAGTAACCTCATAATTCTCAAAAAAAAATAGTGAACTAGAAAAATTATTTTCCAATCCACTATTTTTTGCGAGAAAATAGCCTAACACCTCACTTCTTAGTGGAAATCTTCTTTCGGAAAATCTCCAGATTCAGTGCTCCAACGCACAATAGAAACCCAATCATTTTTGTCACAACAATCGTTATGATGTCAGCCGTCGAAGAACATTCCTGTTCTCCAAATAGCATTACAATGCCTACTCCAAGTAAGCAAAAAACGACTCCTGCTAAAAGCAACCTAATCATAATCCGATACTTGCGCTTTATCATAATTCTCTCCTTCTTGGGATTAAAATCCCAATTTTATTCAGCAATACTTATATTTATTATAACAGATTTACTAAAATTTTGCAAATTTACATATTCTTTAATTTTAACTATTTATTTTCCTATAAACATTTGAACATACATCTTTCCATATTTTTTACTACTAACCACACCTATTCCAGTATAATTGTAACCACTATTCAGAATATTCGCTTTATGCCCAGAAGAATTCATCCATGCATTTACAGCTCCACTATTGCTTGAATTTGCGGCAATATTCTCTCCTGCAGTTTTATATGAAATCTTAAAACTTTTTAGCATTTGAAATGGACTTCCATATGTTGGAGATTCATGTGCAAAATAATTATTATCTACCATATCCTGTGCTTTTATTCTTGCAACTTTTTGAACTTCATTATCTATTTTTAAAGCTTGCAATCCATTGTTAGTTCTCTGTTTGTTTATTAAATCAAATACTTCTTTTTCATCAGCATTCATTGATGTTGTTGAAGTTGTCGTACCACTACTTCCACCAGTATTATTAGAAGAGTTTGGATATATTGGCTTAATGTATTTTTTGCTTACTGCTCCAACATAATCTCCTTCTATTTGAACAATATACCAATCCCCTATTCCTGCAAAAACTCGTATGTATTCATCTTTTTTTACAGTTGCAATAACTTTATATTGAATTCCTGGTCCGCTTCTAACATTTAATGTTGTAGCTGTTACCAACCCAGTTGAAAAATCTAATTTATAATAATGTTGCATTCCAAATGATGTAGTATATCCTAAAACCACAAGTACACACATAATAATAACTGAAAATATTAATAATTTTTTCTTTTTTATTGTTATAATATTCATGCTTTTCCCTCCATTTAATATTATGCAATTCAATTATTATCTAGTACATCATAAAAATTTTTAAATATATATCCTTCTGATTTTAGGTATTCAATTGATTCTTTTAATGCTGATGAAGAGTCACTTACATCTTTGGTATCATGCATTAATACGACCAGCATATTTTTATTTTTTGATGTTTTCTTTAAATTATTAATCAATTGTTGTTTAGAATATTTTTTTACCGAATCATTATTTAAACAATTCCAATCAACATATCTATAATTCATATCATTAAGTAACTTTAATGCTACTTTCTTTTGAGACTTATATGATGGTGCCATAAAACCATTAGGAAATCTAAATATATGTGAACAATAATTATCAATTCCAATTGCTTTTCCTATTGCCTCATCTGTTTTATTTACTTCATTTTTAAAGCTTTCTTCACTTTGATATAATATTTTATTATTATGATCATATCCATGGTTTGCAATATAATGCCCTTCTTCATATGCCCTTTTTACAATCTCTGGATGTCTATCAACATATTTTCCTATTACAAAAAATGTTGCTTTTACATCTTCTTCTTTTAAAATATCTAAAATTTTAGGTGTAGCTCCTTGCGTTGGTCCATCATCAAATGTAAGAAACACTATCTTCTCTTCTTCTTTTTCAATTTCTGCTATTTTATCCATTAAATTTAAAGATATTGATGTATTTTCTTCTATACTAACAACTGTTGTCATAGGCTTGTATAATACTGCAATTAAGCCTATAACACATAAAATTAAAATTCCTAATGTTCTTTGTATTTGCTTTTTTGTTATGCTATATATTTTCATAGGCCCCTCCTATAAAATTATATGATTAACTTTACAAATTATTTTAGAAATTTTTATCTATTTTATTTTTTATATTCCTGAAAGCATTGCTATTCCTTGTTCTGTAAATACATATGGTAAATATTTGATTTAGCACCTAAAGAATTAACTAAAAGTCAAATTTTATCTTTCAGTTGTTTGATTTTTTCTTTTTCTAGCTCTTTTAAACTTTTTTTAGGAGTAGGTAAATCTTCTGGCATAGTTCCACCTAGTTCTTTTATTGTTTTTCTAACTTTTGCACCTACATTATAATGAGTTTTATTAGCATCCTTTTCGGTTTGAATATTGTCTTTTTTTAATTTTGATTCAGTTTGAGTGATACGAAATAAGTTTGCTGCAAGTTCTTCACTTCCCATATTATCTAAAATATCTTCTCTATACCTTAATCCTTTTCTTTTTGCAATATCATCAGCCGTTTCGCCATTATATAAGCCTTTATAACCCGCATTATGAAATTTATCAAAATTTTTTACTCCAGCTTTTTTTGCCGTTTGATTAAGTGAATAATTTCCTTTACGTGTTAAATTTCTTTGATAAAATCTTTTTTCATCTTCTGTAAGCATACTATATTCTTTTTCAGTAATTTCTTGTTTTCTTGTTTGAACTGCAAAATAAGTTTGAGCAAGTGCAATAACTTTTTTTCTACTATCTCCGTTTTGTGCAATTAAATAACAAGCATATCTTGTTAGTTTATAATCTTGTTGCTTTCTTTTAGCTCCTGACCCTATTTGAACCATTTTACTGATGTCAATAAAATGGTCTAATATATTAACATCACTATTTTTACAAGAAGTTTTAGCTTTGTCAATTATCTTTTCAAAATTCTGCCAATTTGAATATTGGAGAATAGGCATAAGTTCTCTAGCATACCAAAATTCAACACTATTTTCGTCAATATGTTTAATTTCTTCAAATGATTTATTATTTTTATCTATCTCTTTCAATAGTATCATCTCCATTTCTTAATTTTATATTTTGTCATTATTATAAAACAATTGTTTGCATTCGTCAATTGATTTTTTCTGTTTTCTAAAATCACATATTTTTTGAATGATTATAATAGATGTAAAATAAAAATAATATAACAAATTACTGTATTTCTTTATAATATATGTTATAATAAAAATATCTAATATAAAAATTTAGGAGTAACAAATGAATAGTAATGAAAAATTCGAACAAATTTATTCAGAAATATTAAAAAACAATATGTCTTCCTTAGAAAAGTCTAGAAGCGAAGCAAAAAATGAAAACTTAAGACATTGGATAATAATAATAACTATTGCAATAATTGGAGTAATTTTATATTTCATTTTATATAATATGTACTATCCATATGATGAAATAGCTGAACTTTTTAAATATGTACATTTAATAATTTTTATTATAGTGTCCATTATGATAACTTCTACTAAGAGAAATACCAAAACATCAAACTATAAAAATAATTTTAAATCAAAAATAATAAAAAGTCTTTTAGATTCTTTTGGTGAAAATGTTGAATATTATCCAAAAAATGGTATAAGTTCAGCTGTATATGATAAAGGAGAATTCGAAAATTATGATTTATATTTTTCAAAAGATCTAATAAGTGGAACTTTAAAAAATAATTGTAAATTTTCCATGGCACAAGCTTCAACATCCCGTCAAGTAAAAGACAATGACGGAACTGTTACATATCAAGATTCTTTTTGTGGAATCATTTCCACTGTTAAAATACCAAAAACATTTAACACTGCTTTATATATAAAAAAAGATATAAAAGATAAAAATATATTAATTAGAACATTTAATAGTTCTAGATTTGACAATATAAGAGTTGAATTAGATTCTCAAGAATTTGAAAAAGTTTTTGATGTCTATTGCTCAAATAAAATAATTGCATTACAATTATTAACTGCTGATATTATGCAATTTTTGATTGATTTTTATAATGAAATGCACATAGATTATGAGATTACAATAAAAAATAATCAAATATATATTAGATTTATGTCTGGAAAAATGTTTGAAGCTGCAGACTTGCAAAAATTTTCTTTAGACAAAAATACTATTTATAAATATTACAAAATGTTAGACTTTTCATTTACACTAGCAAACTTATTGTCAAATTTAATAACAGATACAGAAATATAATAATTAGGAGGAATACAAATGGGAATAGCAATAATTGGATTAATTATTTTACTTATTTTAATTATACTGGTATTTAAACAATATAATATTTTAACAGATTTGAAATTAAAAGTTGAACAATCAAAAAGCGGTATAGATATCTACCTACAGCAAAGATTTGATTTGATCCCAGCTCTTGTAAATACAGTAAAAGGATATATGAACTATGAAAAAGAAATGTTAGAAAGTATAACAAAATTGAGGTCTCAATATTATGAAACTAAAAATATTAAAGTTAGCGAACAACTAAATTCTCAACTTAATAAAATACTTCTAGTAGCTGAAAATTACCCTGAATTAAAATCAAGTGAACAATTTTTGAATCTTCAAAAAAACTTGTCAAAAATGGAAAGTCAATTGCAGGCAGCTAGGAGATTGTATAATAATGATGTTACTAAATATAATACAAAACTTAATATTGTTCCTTACAATATTATTGCAATGATATTTGGTTTTAAAGAAGAAGATTTATTCAAAACTACTGAAAATGTGAATCAAAATATTTCAATAGATATTTAAAAAAGAAGGTCTCCCTTCTTTTTTATTTTCCTTTATATTCATATTTACTTGTTAAATAAATCTGTCCTGTTTTATATTTCTTTCCAAAAACATTTCTTGCTAATACAACATACACTGTTTGTCCATTGCGAAATATATTATCATACTCATTTTCAGTAATTGAAACTCTTCCATTATTTTTTAAATATATATAACAATTGTCATAATCAGTAATTTTCGTTCTTATTATTGTATCTGTTACCACCTCAATGCAATTGTTTTTTAGTGAATATTTTATAGCATCATATGTAAATAATCTTTCAAACATAAATCCGTCTAAAAAAAATATTATCAAAACTATGCTAGCCAATATCGTACTTGTATTTATAAAAGATTTTTCCCCACTCCTTCTAGAACTTCTAATAAAGAAAATTATAAGTACAACTATCCCTATTAAAAATAATTTAACTTCTAACTGATTAAGCACCATATTTTTATTAATTGTTTCTAGTATCATTTCATTTGTTAATTGTATCATTCTTTACTCCCCTAACTTCATTTTCTTTTGCTCCTAGTGTTTTATATTTCGTTTTCTAAATATTAGTTTAGCATAAAAAGAATATATTTGCAATCTAATTATTTTTTCATTTTAATGCCAAATAATCTTCTGTCTAATACAATTCCTTTATCAGTTGTATTGTTTCTTACATATTCATTAAATTTACCAAAATCATCTTTTTCTTTTCCAAAACCAGGTATAATTGGAGTATTATTTAATAAAAACAATAAATCCTCTTCATTCTCATAATATTCTTTTTGTATAATATCATAAAATTCTACACTATTAAATTTAATATCCTTTATTTCATTTTTTATCTTTTCACTTAATTTTATTTGAACTTTATAGCCTTGCCCTCTTCCAAAAATTTTCTTTAATGGTAAGCAATCATCTTCATCTATTTGTTCTGTAAAAAAATATCCTTCTTTTTTTAATATCCTATACACTTCATTAATCCAAAATGGAGTATGTCTTGCTGAAATAACATCAAAAAATTCATTTGGAAACTTTATATTTTTTGAATCCATTTCAAAAAATCGAATATTATTTTTGATATTTTGTTTATTTGCATTTTTAACCATTTCATTTGAAAAATCAGTTCCAATTTTTAATAAACAATTATCTGTAATTAAATTTGTTAATTTTTCTCCTCCACCTGTACCTATATCAAGCAATATCGTATTGGATTTTACTTTATTATTTATTTCGTTAAAAAATTGAAATTCACTATTATCCTCTATTTTATATTTCAATTTTGAAAAATCCCAACCTATTATTTTTCCAACTTTATTATAAAAATCCTTTTCTTCTTCCCTACTATAATCTATCATTTTTATTACCTCTGTCAAAATATTAGCATATATCCCAACCATATGGTATATATAATCTTTTTTCATTATTAAATACCTCTCTCATAAAAGGTATTATGTTATCAGGTATATTATTTAAATCAAACCACTTTAATTCATCTGATTTATCTTTTTCCATTATTCTCTCTTTGCCTTGCCATTCTTTACATTCAAATATAAAATCAACATAAGCATTATCTTTTACTTTCCTATTACATATATGTATTAAATTCAAATTCTCATCCTTAATTTCTATTCCTATTTCTTCTCGTGCTTCTCTTATCATCGCTTTATGAATTGGTTCTCCTTTTTCGACATGTCCTCCTGGAAAACAATATTTTCCATCTTCATATCCAGTATTAAATCTTCTTAATAAAAGTACTTTATTTTCTTTTTTTAGCATAAGCAATACTGTCATTGGTATGGCATTTCTTTCTTCTCTCATATTTTTTCCTCCTTTTGTCGAATCATATCACTATTTCCAACATTTAACAATAGTTTTTACTTTTTTCTAGTTGTTTTAAACTTTTTTATGAGTATATAAATCTTCTGGCATAGTTCCACCTAGTTTTTTTATTGTTTTTCTAACTTTTGCACCTACATTATAATTAGTTTTATTAGAATCACTCATTGCTATTTCTTTTTTAACTGTAGATATTATATCCACTTTGTTTTCTTCAAACTCTGTCATATCAATATGTATAACTGGTTCAATTAAAACGCATTATGGAGCTGGTAGTCAAAAGTATTAAGCAAAAATCATTTTTGGTTAAGGATTCTAGCTATTTTCTATCTTTTTTTAATGTAAATATTTCAATTCATTTTCCTTAGAAATATAACACTTCAATCTGCCTTCTATAAATTTCCTAGACCTTTTATAATTGGAAAATTAGTTTCGTCAAACTTATTTCTAGCAGTTGCAATTCCACATCCTAATATTTTAGCTAAATCTTCAGGACTTATAATATCAGGTGCTTCTTGCCATGATATTGTTGGTGCTTGTCTAACTCTCATAACCTTTTTTCTCCTTATCTTTTAAAATCTCACATAGCTTTTACTAATATATTCTAATACCAAATATTACATACTCAAATCTTTTTTAAAATGGTAAGTCATCATCTGATTCAACTGAAAAAATATCATTAACTTTATTTTCATTAATTCTTTGACTTATATAATTTATAAAAGCTTCTTTATATTTTGTATTTTTTACATTTTTATATAATTTGCTAATTTCTTTCATCGTATCAACATTTATAGTATAATCACTAGATACATGAACATTATTATCAAAAAAACTTTCTATTAATATATCATTTCTAAAAATATTTTTTTCTATAGTATCATCTATATTATTTAAGAAATTTTCAGTCTTTTCATTATTTATATATAAACTAATACCAAATCTTTTTTCTTCCTGTGGATTTCCATAAAAATCCAATGTAGTAGTCCAAATAAAGTCGTCCATAAGTTCATTAATTCTTTTTCTTATATCTTCTAAATTTATATCATTTTTAGAAAAAATATTTGTCTCATTTTCATTTTTATCTATTTGTTCACTTATATTAAATTCTTTATATATTTTTTCTTTATCGGCTCCTTCTATAATAGTTAATTTTCTGGATGTTTTTTCAAAAAATTCATTTTCTATCTCTTTTTTATATTTTATAAATCCATTATCTGATGTTATAAAATAAAAACTTGCTTCATCTTCAAACTCATTTATAAAATCCATTATAGTAAATAATATAATAGTATCTTTAAAACCTTTGTCACTACTATTGTTTTCATTATAAAATGGTGGCTGTTTATATTTATTTCTTTGTAATACTCTATCTAACATGTTTTCTTTATTGTATAAAATAATTTTATTATTAAAGTTATGTTCAAAAATACTATTATAGGCATCCTCTATAATTTTTCTTGCTTCTTCTTTTTTTCTATATTTTAGATCTACAACTTTTTGTAAATTTTTTAACCCTTCTAATTTATTATATGTATCCTCTAGTTTTCTTAATTGAATATTTATAAACTCATCTTTTACTATTTCTGGTACATATACGTCTATTTTTTTTTCAGTTAATTCTTTAATTAATTCCTTAATACTTCCTATATTACCTACTAAAAAATTAGTATCAACTATTACAATATTTCTCATTTTTAAGTTCCTTTTCTATTTTTAAAAGAATTTTATCATGAATAGTGCAAAAAGAAAAGAGTTTGCTAAAAACATATTGCGAAAATTTGTTTTATAATATTGCTTTTTCTATTTCCTTATGTTATACTAACTAACATAGGAAATGAGAATAAGCAGATGTGGTTTGCCACTTTTAATCCACAACTTATGTTGTGAGTGAGGAGGTGGTGCTATGATAGAAGCTGTTTTATTAGAAATAATATACTTACTTTTATTTGGCTTAGTTATCGAAACTATTATAGTATTTGCCTTAATTATACTGGTTATAATTTTAAGCAAATAGACAATAAAAAAACACATCTGTAACTTGGCGGTTCAATGTGTTTTTTACATATTAATCGGCAAACCACGTTTGTGGATTCTTCGTTTCCTATTTCTATTATACTGAATTTTCTCTCAATTGTCAAATAATTTCTTAAAACGTTAAAATTATTTGTTAATGTTTAAAATATTTTTTATAAATTCCTTAAATTCTAATAACTCATGTGCTTTTATATAATACCCTAAATTTACCATTATAGGCGTAATTGTCTCAACCTGTGAAGTCGGTATTTCAGTTATATTTATCTGACCTTGTGCATTAAATGTAGGACCAGCATATAAAATACCTAAGAATATAGCCCTGCTTGCAATATGAACAGTTCCTTTTTTATCATTATAGCTTCCTTCATTTTTTTACAATATTATAGAATATTTTTACAAAATTTTCAAACAATGTTGATTTCAAAACTAATGTTTGATATAATAATACAAATTAATCGTTACATTATAAAAAGGAGGAATTATTATGCCAGAGTTAAAAGTTTTAAATCAAAAGATAACTTATATAAAAATTGATGATGAAGATTACATATCAATTACTGATATGCTTAAATCGAAAGATGGAGATTTCTTTGTATCAGACTGGCTAAGAAATAGAAATACCATTGAATTTTTAGGCATTTGGGAAGAAATTCATAATCCTAATTTTAATTATGGCGAATTCGCCATAATTAAAAGTCAAGCAGGTTTAAATAGCTATAAAATTAGTGTTAAAGAATGGACAGAAAAAACAAATGCAATTGGAATAATTTCAAAAGCTGGAAGATATGGAGGAACATATGCTCATAAAGATATTGCTTTTGAATTTGGAATGTGGATTAGTCCAAAATTCAAATTATTATTAATAAAAGAATTTGAAAGATTAAAAGCAGAAGAGCAAAAACAAACAGGTTGGAATGCTAAAAGAGAACTTTCAAAAATTAACTATAGAATACATACTGATGCAATAAAAAATAATTTAGTACCTAAAGAATTAACTAAAAATCAAATAAACTTTGTTTATGCGGAAGAAGCTGATGTATTAAATATGGCATTATTTGGTAT
>ERZ827512.1964-NODE-1964-length-18068-cov-4.427580_pt1 | contig 18068 bp, 16 predicted proteins | sample MGYA00519916_ERZ827512 | MGnify/ENA primary metagenome ERZ827512 (study PRJEB31778, sample SAMEA3449335) | human gut metagenome | biome: human gut; feature: human-associated habitat; material: faeces | place: United Kingdom | collected 2010/2012 ... | reverse complement strand
TTTCATCTTTAATTAAGAATTTTGCTGCTGTATCTGATAATAATGGTATAAATCTAGGTACTTTGTTCATAAGATACCTCTTTTTCTAAAATAGTAATACCATGTAAAGAAAAGTAATGCAAACTAGTAATTATATAAATTTATATAGAACTATCTAGCAATTTATTAAATTTCTATAATAAAAAAATTGACCCCCAAATTTAAGGTCAACTCTTATTATCTATACTTCTATATTTTCTCAATCTAATTTTTGCTGTAACTCTTTTAATTTAGATAAAAACTCATTAGTCTTTCTAATTTCTTCGTCGAATTTATCATAATTAGCAGTATTTTCGAGCTCTAACGCAATATTTTTCTTAACTGGTTCTTCTTCAATACCATAAATTGGACTAATAATAGGGCTTGGATGATAGGTACTTTTATTTTCACCATAAACTTCTTTTATACTAGGTACTCTCCTTTTAGCACCTAAGAAGTCATCAATAGAAAGTTTAGTTTCTTCATTCTCTGGTTCTTTTTCTACAGCTAATACTTCTATTTGCTCATTTTCTTTTTTATATCTTTTTTCTAACTCTTGAATACTTATAGGTTCATTACCATCATCTTGATACTGTGTCGCTTCATTTTGTTCTGTAATAGTTTTACCTTTAGCGATTAGTTCATCTAAACTAATAATAGCATTTTCTTCCTGTTCTGATTCAAACTTAGTGAGTTCAATATTTTCACTCTTATCTTCATTTTCTAATTTCTTTAACTCTTCTGTTATTCTTTCTAGTTCTGCTTTTGCTTCGCTTTCTGTATAGACTTCATCTTTATACTTAATTACATCATCTTCATTTTTAGGGCTTTCAACTGGCGTAATAATGGTAGGCTCTACTACTTCTACTTTTTCTTCAAACTTATCATTCAACATAATACTATCATTTATATTGACATGATTTTCTTTAACACTGACAACTACTGGTTCTACTTCTATGGGACTAGAGGCAACACTTTCAATGACAATATTAGGAGTAGGTTCTTTTATTTCTTCCTTTACTTTCTGAACAATAGTAGGAGTAATTAAAGTAGTATTACTAACTTTGGGAGTTTCTATCTTTTCTTCTTTAATTTCTTCTTTTTTCTTCATTCTTGCAACTTCTTCTACTAACTTATTAAGTTCCATAGTATTATTTTGTAGTTTCTTCTTCTCCTCATGCTTTTTCATAAATTCATGAAACCAAAGAATAAAATATACAAGTAAAATAAGCCCAATAATTGCTAAAACTATCAAAACCTCCTTAGTTGCTAAAAAATCTATTACATTCTCCATTAATCGACACCTCTTTACTACAATTGATAATTCAAGTGTAGCATAGTCTTAAATATTAAGAAAGTAGTTACATAAAATTTTACAAAAAAAATACAATAATTTTACAAATATTTTTTACATAACTTTACAAACATATTTTTACATATTTTTTATGTTTTACACTCATATATTATAATTAGAGGTGGGTCTATGAAAAAAGAGACTTTTATTAAATCAACTATTATTTTAATAATTGGTGGATTTTTAACTAAGGCTTTAGGTATGATTATAAAAATAGTTATGAGTAGATTGATGGGAAGTGAAGGTATTGGATTATATATGTTAGTCCTACCTACTTTTTCTTTATTAATTGGTCTTTGTCAATTTGGTATTCCTACAGCATTATCAAAGCTTATCGCTGAAGAGTCTAAAGATAATAAAAAGCTTCTTTTTTCTTTACTTCCTATTTCTTTAATAATTAATATAATTATTATTTCTTTTATTATTCTAATTGCTCCTACCCTTGCCTTTAAGTTTTTACACGAAGAGCGAGCTCTTTTACCTATTTTTGCGGTCTGTGTAGTTTTGCCTTTAACTAGTACTTCTAGTATTTTAAGAAGTTATTTCTTTGGTAAACAGCAGATGCTTCCTCATGTTACTTCTAATGTTTTAGAAGATATTATAAGACTTATTTTAATTATTATAGGTGTTCCTATATTTATAAATAAAGGTTTAGAAGTTGCTGTTACTTTTGTTATATTAACTAATATTATTAGTGAGTTAGCTTCTATTTTAGTTTTATTTTTCTTTTTGCCAAAGAATCTAAACATAAAGAAAACTGATCTTACGTTCAACAAAAAGTATGCAAAAGAGGCGATGAATATAAGTATACCATCAACAGCCAGTAGACTTGTTGGTTCTTTTGGTTACTTTCTAGAGCCTATAATATTAACAAATTGCCTAACCTATGTGGGATATAGTTCTAGCTTTATTGTAACAGAATATGGTGTGATTAGTGGTTTTGTTTTACCTCTTTTACTTTTACCATCTTTCTTTACAATGGCAATAAGTCAAGCCTTGCTACCTATTATATCAAAGGCAACTAGTAGTAAGCATTATGATTATGCTAAGAAAAAGTTAAAACAAGCGATAGGTATATCCCTTTTAATAGGAGTTCCTGCTTCCCTTCTTCTTGCTATTTTCCCAGAGTTCTTCTTAGGTTTAATTTATAATACTCATGAGGGAGTAGCCTATATGAGATTCCTTGCCCCTATTTGTATTTTACAGTATATCCAAGCTCCACTTTCTGCTTGTCTAGATGCTATGGGCTTAACAAAATTAGGACTTAAGGCAACTATTATAGGCACTTTAATTAGAACTATCTTCCTTCTTATTTTCTCCTTATTAAAAATAGGTATGTGGGGTCTTATTTTATCAACGAGTCTTAACGTAATATTTACAACTTTTTATAATTTATATCAAGTTAAAACCAGTTTAAAAAAATAGAAAATTATACTTTTTTTATTTTAAATAGTTAATACTTGTAGTTTTATCTCATCTAAGTACGAGAAAATGTAGGATAAAATCTATTTCTAATTTTGCATATATTTTTTATGTTCCTGCTATAGGAATATATTCTAAACATATTTCATTATAAAGTTTTCAAGTTATGGTAAAGAAGAAATTATTTTCTTTTGTTTTTTTATCTCTCTTTCTTTATGTTCTAACACTTTTTCCTCTTTATGATTAGCATAAATAAATTTAGCCATTAGAACACAATAAATAAGACTTGTTGCATAAAACTCTTCTTTATTATTAAGAGTAATACCATTTTCTACTATACTAACATTATACAAAGTATTAACTGTATAAGCTCCACTTATTAGTCCTAAAACTGTACTATTAAACTTTATATTATTAACTATACTTTTAATTTTTTTCATGTTTTCCCCCTTTATTTATGCTATAGTATATGACAAAAAGATGTTGGGGTTACAAAAGTAATGAATTTAATAAAGGACTATTTATATAAGTCTTTCTCTAAAAAATCTATATTAAAGACAATATTTTTTATGAAGGATTAGAATTGTTGATACATATATATTTAAAGAAAATTTAGATAAATAGTATTTTAATAAATATGTTTATGGAATTAGTTTAGATCTAACTATGGAGTAAAACCTATCAAAAAAAGAAAGGTACTAGTCTTTCTTTATTAAAATTCTAATATATTTGTCACCGTATTTCTTTGTTTTAATTTCTTCATAATAATCACTAAAGCCAAGTTTATCTAAACTATCACTTTCTAATACTACTATACCTTTTAATAAATTAAGTTCACTTATTTTATTTAAAGTTTTACTTAAATAATCCGTTTTATATGGGGGATCTAAAAAGATAATGTCAAACTGTTTAGGATAAAGTTTATCTAAAGCTTTTAAGTAATCCATATTTAGTACAGTTGCATTTATATTAGAATCTAAAATTTCTAAATTACTTTTAATTGTTTTACAAGCTATATATTCTTTATCAACGAATATTACCTCCTTAGATCCTGTGCTTAAGGCCTCTATTCCTAAAGCACCACTTCCTGCAAACAGATCTAAACAAACACTATTATCTAGATATTCATTAATAGTAGCAAACAAAGATTCTTTTACTCTATCCATAGTAGGTCTAGTTCCTTTTAGATTATAACCTTTTAGGGTTCTCCCTTTATACTTACCACTAACTATTCTCATTCTTATCACCTATTTCTTTAAAGATTTTATTTAATTTCATTATTAGGAGATTAGTTTCATTCTCTAATCTTTTATATCTCATGAATTTCTCATTGTTATATATTTCTTTTTTTATATTTTCATCTAAAGTATCTTTATATTTATTAATATTTGTAATTAATTTTTTATCATTATATATATCATTTAAAGATTTTTTTATATTATAAGTTAGTTTAGAATTTTTTATATCTAATATTAATTCTTGATATATTAAATTATAATCCATAAATAATTCCTCTTTTCTTTATTAATATATCATATTTTACTTGGTATTTACTACAATAAAATGTATAATAGAATTACTTTGAGGTTTTAAGATATGGATAATTTAAAAGATAGTAATAAAATATTAATGGATAAGGGGCCTTATGCTAGAGGTTTTAGTTCTGATGAACTTAATTTATTGGATGACTTAATAACATTTAATCGAAGATATGAAGAGGTTTTTTTTAATAAAGAAACAGATGATGGTATTCTTAAGATGATTGATACTATTATAAATGAAAAAATTAAAAGTATTAGTCCAAATTTAGCTTTTAAATTTCTTAATAGAATATGGACTTTATCTTGCGAAAGTAAAAAAACTCTTGATAGTAAGATACTGAATAATTTGGAATGTGATTTAGCAGTTAATAGATTATCTATTTTGCTTCTTGATAGGGCTATTGAAGATAAAGGGACTTTTTTTAATAATTATAATAGTATGGGTGAAGAATTAGGAATTTATTTAGATCTTAATTTTTATCGAGGAATTTATAATATAGATCCTAAAGCTAATAAGCTGTTAATGTTAGATCATGTAGAACTTTTTCTGGCCTTATTAAATGAATCTACAGAAATAAGTCAAGATTTAATAAATAAAATAACAGATATATATTTATTTTTATATAAAGATATTTATAATGAAGTTTTAAAAACTAGTTTAACTAAGAACAGTGCTATTATTTTATCACAAAGATATAATTGGTTTGAAAAATATGCAATTAATTTTCATACCGATATTAGAGAAGAAAATATCGCTATGCAATTTACTCTTGAGTCATTAGAGATGTTACAAATAAAAGATAGTAATATAAAGGAAAGTGATATAGAACGTCTAGAGATAGGTAAAATATATTTAGGTAGTCTACTTATGTTATTAGAAGAGTTTGAAGTTGATAACGTTTTAAGTTATTATCAAGAAGAAGAAAATGATATTGATTTAAGAGAATGCACTAAATCATTAGCATATATAAAAAAAGCATCAATTAGATGCGATGATAAAAGGAAATAGTTAAAACTATCTCATGACTTCTAAAAACGATTCTATCATTTTCATAGTATTAGAAATATTTTCTATTTTATCTACTGATCTTAAGCGATATTTTTCTTTCATTTCTTCTTCTAATTGTTTAATAAATAAGGGACTTCTATTAAGATATTTATACCAATAGGAATTTTCTCTTAAATATCTATAAAGATTAGGATTGCTTTTAATCTTTAATCTTGTTTCTACTTGCATTAGTCCTCATAATATTTATTAATAGGTCTCTCTTCATAGTTTGATATGTATTCATCGTTATTTTTAGGAACTATTTCACTAATTAGGCTTACGGCTTTTTGAAGCCCAGTTACACTTTTTTGAACAGTATCTAAGTCAATATTTCTAAATAGATTGGTTATTTCTTTAAATGAAGTAGACGAGTTCTCTTTTTCTTCTTTTTTTGGTGTTAATAATTCATCAAAGACATTACTATCTTCTCCATACATATCATAGGCTTCATATAACTTTTGAAAAGTAGTTTTATTATTAAAGACGGCTTGGGCTAACTCTGGTCTTTTTTTAATAAACTCTTTAAAACTTTCTTTAGACATAAACATCACCTATTAAATAATATGCAAAAATAGATGACTTATTTCAAAAAGTCATCTATTGTCATTAATCTTTTATCTATATCTTCAAGGGATACTTGGTCTTTCTTAGGAGTAGTATCTTCTTTCTCAGTAGACTTTTCTAATATCTTATAAAGGAAAGCATTAGTAAGTCCTTTTTTATTAATAGTACTACCTGTAGAATATCTATCCGCAATAGGTAATTCTGTTGGTTTAATTAAAGTAATATCACCATTTTTAAGGCCTATATGATCTTTATTAGAAGGAATAAGTGCTTTAATAACGTGATATGGGTTAGTCTTAACATCTCTTATAGTCATTAAACCACGTCTTGCTCTACTACTCTTTTCAAAGTCTTTTAATTTAACTCTTTTACCAGTACCTTTATCTGTAAAAATAGCAAGGTAGTCACTATCATCTTCATTAAAGTTTATAGTACTAACAACAGTATCATCTTTTAAGTTAATCGCTTTAACTCCACTAGCTTTTATACCAACAATAGGTATTTCATCTTTAGAAAACCAAAGTCCATAACCTAGGGATGTAGCGATAAAGATATCTGAATTAGTATCTAACATTACGTCAACGACACTATCGTCTGCTTTTAATTTAATACAACTACTAGGTTTAGAAGTTCTAGTTATTTTAAAATCACTTAAAGCAGTTCTTTTAATCATACCATTTAAAGTAGAAATAATAACATTAACTTTTTTATTAAAATCTTTTACAAGTAAACTAGATATTACTTCTTCTCCTTCTCCTAAAGGTACTAAATTACTAACATGTTTACCTAGTTCTTTCCATTTCAAATCATAAATAGTATGAACTGGGATAAATAAGAAATTACCTTGATTAGTAAATACTAGTAAAGTATCTAAAGTAGAAGCTTCATATAATCCTACTAGATAATCATTCTCTTTTAGAGTAGCCTCTTCATCTTTATTTGCACTATAACTCTTAAGACTAGTTCTTTTAATATAGCCATCTTTACTTAATGTAACAATAACATCTTCTTTAGCTATCATAACAGTCGTATCTATTTTTATCTCCGTTATTTCATCTTTAATTTCCGTAAGACGAGGTAGGGCATATTCATTTCTTACCTTACGTAGTTCATCTTTCATAACTTTCTTTAACACATCAACATTACCTAGTATTGCTGTTAAGCCTTCTATTATTTTTCTTAAAGTAGCCATTCTCTCTTCAAGTTCCACAACATCGGTATTAGTTAGGCGATATAGTTGTAATGTTACTATTGCTTCAGCCTGCTCAAAGGAAAAATCAAACTCTTTAACTAAATTTTCTTTAGCATCAGCTTTATTCTTACTTGCTCTAATAACACGTATTACTTCATCAAGAATTGATAGACATTTAATAAGTCCTTCAACGATATGTAATTCACTCTTAGCATGATCTAAATCAAACTGACTACGACGAGTAATAACTTCTTTTTGATGATCAATAAAAGCATCAAGAGCCTGTTTCAAACCTAAAAGACGAGGTCTTTTCTTAACAATAGCGATCATATTAAAGTTATAACTGATTTGAAGGTCTGTATTTTTTAATAAGTAATTAACTATTAATTCTTTGTTGGCACTCTTCTTTAAATCAACAACAATTCTAACATCTTCTGCAGACTCATCTCTTACTTCAATAATACCATCTATTCTTTTATCAAGACGAATATCATCTATTTTCTTAACAAGTAGGGCCTTATTTACTTCAAAAGGTATTTCAGTAATTATTAAGGAATTACCAACAAATTCATATTTACTTCTAATAATAACTCTACCCTTACCTGTCTCATAAGCATCCCTTATTCCTTTAATGCCTTCAACAATACCACCAGTTGGAAAATCTGGTCCTTTTACATATTTCATCAAAGTATCTAGAGAACAGTTAGGATTATCAATTCTATGAATAGTAGCATCTATTACTTCTCCTAGGTTATGAGGAGGAATATTAGTAGCATATCCAGCTGATATACCCATAGCTCCATATACAAGGAGTGCTGGAAATCTTGCTGGTAAAACTGTAGGTTCAAGAGTTGTATCATCAAAGTTAGGAGCCATCTCTACAGTATCTTTATTGATATCGCGTAACATTTCATTAGAAATTTTAGAAAGACGTGCTTCTGTATAACGATAGGCAGCAGGGGAATCACCATCAATAGAACCATTATTACCATGCATATCAATATAAGGAAGTCTAGTCTTCCAGGACTGACTCATACGAACCATAGCATCATAAATAGATGAATCACCATGAGGATGGTAATTACCTATAACGTCTCCAACCGTCTTAGCACTTTTACGATATCCTTTATCATATGTATTTTTCTCTTTATACATAGAATAAAGGATTCTTCTTTGTACTGGTTTTAATCCATCTCTAGCATCTGGAATAGCACGCTCTTGAATAATATATTTAGAGTAACTCCCAAATCTCTCTCCCATTATATCTTCAAGAGTATAGTCCCAAATTCGTTCTAATACTTCTTTAGTTTCAGTTTTTTTAGACATCATTTCACCTCCTAAATTTTATAATCATCTTCCAAAGTAAACTCAACATTTTCATCTATCCACTCTTTACGAGGAGCGACATCATCGCCCATAAGAACAGAGACACGTTTTTCTGCTAGTTGAGCATCTTCTATTTTAACTCTAATTAAGGTACGAGTTCCTGGTTTCATAGTAGTCTCACATAACTGGTCTGCATTCATTTCACCAAGACCTTTATATCTTTGAATTTCACATTTCTTACCTTTAGACTTTTCTTTCATTTCTTCTACAGTATAAGCATACTCTATTTTTTTACCACTTTGAATTTTAAATAGTGGTGGAAGTGCTACATAAAGTCTACCATCTTCTATTAATGGTCTCATATAACGATAGAAGAATGTTAGAAGTAGACACTGAATATGTCCACCATCTTCATCAGCATCGCTCATGATAATTACTTTATTATATTCACAATCTTTTATATCAAAGTTAGCTCCATATCCTGCTCCTATTGTATAAATCATGGTATTAATCTCTTCATTTTTTAAGATATCTTCAACTTTTGCTTTCTCTGTATTTAAAACTTTACCACGTAGTGGAAGTATGGCTTGATACTTTCTATCTCTTCCCTGCTTTGCAGAACCACCAGCAGAGTCCCCCTCTACTAGGAATAGTTCTTTTTTAGTCTTATCCTTAGACTGTGCAGGAGTAAGTTTACCAGATAAGGCTCTTTCTTTTGGATTTTTACTCTTGCCCTTACGTGCTTCTTCCCTTGCCTTACGCGCTGCTTCTCTTGCTACTTTACTCTTTAATGATTTAGTAATTATCTCGGTAGCAATGGTTTTGTTCTCTTCTAGATAAAATTGTAATTTCTCAGTAACAATAGAATCTACTATCGTCCTAGCTTGTGGTGTACCTAGTTTTCCTTTAGTTTGCCCTTCAAACTGTAACATATCTTCTGGTATTTTTAAAGAGATAACAGCAGTTAAACCTTCCCTAACGTCACTACCTTCAAGAGCCTTCTCTTTACCTTTAATAAAGCCATTATTTTTAGCATAGTCATTAAAAACACGAGTTAAGGCAGTTTTAAAACCTACTTCATGAGTACCACCATCACTAGTTTTAACGTTATTAACAAATGATACTATATTTTCCCCGTATGTATCAGTATATTGCATAGCGATTTCAACATCTATTTTATTTTTAACGCCTTCAAAGTCTAAAACATTATGTAGGGTAGTTTTATCTTCGTTTAAGTATTCAACAAAAGCGACAAGTCCTGTTTCATAACAAAACTTAGCATGTCGATCATCTTCCTCATCATGTACTTCAATAGTTAAACCTTTAAGAAGAAAAGCAGATTCTTGCATTCTTTCACAGATAGTTGTATATGAAAAATTTGTAGTTGAGAATATCTCAGGATCTGGTAAAAATCTAACAGTTGTACCCGTTTTATTAGTAGTACCAATCTTCTTTAAGGGTTTATCTACTTTACCACCATCTTTAAAACGAATAAAGTATTCTCCTTTATCTCTTTTTATAGTTACTTCCATCCATTTAGATAGCGCATTAACAACACTACCACCAACACCATGAAGTCCACCTGATACTTTATAGCCAGCTTCTTCAAACTTACCACCAGCATGAAGTACAGTATAGATAACTTCAGGAGTAGGTTTACCTGATGCATGCATTCCAACAGGTACACCTCTACCTTCATCGCTTATACTAACGCTTTTGTCAGAGTGTATAGTAATAATAATATGTTTTCCATATCCATTAATTGCCTCATCTATAGAATTATCGACAATTTCCCATACAAGATGGTGAAGGCCTCTTTTATCAGTAGAACCAATATACATACCTGGTCTTTTACGTACTGCCTCTAACCCCTCTAATATTTTTATTGAATTATCATCATAATTTACTGCCATCATTTCACATCCTTCAATATTTCAAAAAAAAGATACAAAAGCTTATCTCTTTTGCCCTTATCTATTCTTTTCAACGTTTATTTTATCAAAAAAAAGAAGTAAATTCAAGAAACTTCTTCTTAATGTGTAAATTTTTACTTATTAACTTTCATTTCTTTCACATGTATAACCACTATTTTCTAATTCATTTTCTATTGTAGTTATACTTTGATTAAGTTCATATTCTGGATAAAATCCTTCGAACTCTGTAATATTATCGGTAATAAAATCTATATTAAGTTTTTCGTAATCTATATTTTGTGTAGTAATCTGTACAGCACTACTCAAACTACAATCAGCATTCATGCCAATATCATTTTCATCTAAAACTTTTTTTAAAAATTCACAGGAATTGTTTTTTTCTTTTAAAAAACTATTATCGGTAGCAGTATCTGATAATCTACTTGTTGTAGTCATCCTACTGCTGTTTAATCTGTTTTTTTTGTATTTAAAACTTAATTCATAATTATAATTAATATTTTCTGTATTATTAGAATAAGTACAAGTCATATTTCCACTTTTTAATTCATTAGCACCTGTTGCCTTATTCATATAATCAGTTATAAATTCTGTAATATTTGGTAAAAAGAAGACAAAAGCGAAAAGAAAAATCATTAATAGCACTAGAAATATAGGATGTTCTTTCTTTTGTTTACCAGTTGTTTTCTCTTCTATTTTAGCAACGGTAGGAACTCTATTATCATTAGTTTGATTGAAATTATTATCTGCTACTTTTTGATCTACCTCATTTATATTATTTATATTAACAACTTGAGGTTGATTATTATTTTGAGGAGTTGACTCTGTATTTCTTTCTTTATTAACTTCACTATCTTGTGTTTTTTCATCTTTTATTTCATTTTTATTATCCATAGTTTCCCTCCATTTATTCTTTATGACAATTATAACATTTAACTAAAATTACGTAAACTATTAATTTGTTTTTGAAAGTCTGTACTACTAGTTATATAATTACCACTTACTATTATATCTGTTAAGTTATGTATTTTCTTTGCAACAAGATTATTAATACCACCATCTACACTTACTTTAAAGTTAAATTCTTTATATTCTTTCTTTAATACTTTTAATTCCTTTAGTTTATCTATAGTACTATTAATAAACTTTTGTCCACCTTTTCCAGGAATTACTCCCATTACTAATATTAAATCTATATATGGTAAATAAGGTATTAAAAAGCTCACTTCATCATTAGGATTTAAGGCTATACCTGCTTTAATACCATAACTTTTTATTAATCTTAAATTATTTAGAGTTTCTTCTAAAGTATCTAAATGAATTGTTATATACTCTGTATTTAAACTAGCATAGTTAATAATGTATTTACTTGGTTTTGATACCATTAAATGAACATCTAATCTTTTATCCGTAAATTTATAGATATGTCTCATTTCTTTAAAGGGTAATGATTTGTTTTCTACATATTTCCCATCCATTACATCAACATGAATAAAGGTAACATCTGTATTATTTAGTTCTGTTAAAGTTTTGGGTATATCTTTACTAGTTAGAAAAGATGCACTTATCATTTAATCGCCTCCTCATAAAATTTTAAATAACTATCATATCTACTCTTAAGAATCTCGCTATCATCTACTGCCTTTTTTATCATACATTCTTTTTCTTTAGTATGGGTACAATCTCTAAAAGGACAATTATAATTAGAAAACTCTTTAAAAGCATATTTTATATTTTCTTTTTTATAAATAGACAAATCTAATGCTGAAAAGCCGGGAGTATCTAGAACTTTACCATCTAAAAAATCATATAATTCTACATTTCTAGTAGTGTGCCTACCTCTACCTAAAGCAAGAGAAACTTCTCCTATTTTTAAGTTCCAATTAGGGTTTAATTTGTTTAATAAAGTGCTTTTCCCTGCTCCTGTTTGTCCTATAAAAACGACAGTTTTATCCTTAACAAGTTCTTTTATTTTATCAACATCATTATTAGTAATAACTTTATACCCTATATTATTATAATATACCATTAACTCCTTTATTTTTTCATAAGTTTCTTTACTAATCAAATCTATTTTAGTTAAACATATAACAATATCTACATCATTAAGTTCCATATGAGCGATAAATTTATCTAATAAACCTAAAGAAAAGTCAGGATTAACAAGACTTGTAACGATAAAGGCTCTATCAATATTACTTACCACTGGTCTATTGAAAGTATTCTTTCTAGGAAGTATTTCTTCTATTACTAGACTTCTATCATTAAAAACCACATAATCTCCGACTTTAGGTATAATTTTATCTTTTCTAAATTTGCCTCTTGGAATAGTATTATAATATACTCCATTACTATTAACAACATGTCTATTACTACTTATTTTAACAATCTGTCCTCGCATTTTTCACCTAACTATTATTTTCTTTATTTGAAGGATTGACACCATTATTATGATTTTCAGTACCATCTTCAACTTCTACATCATTTTTATCATTATTATTAGTTGTAGAAGCTTTACCTACTGTTATAGTAACACTATCATTATTTTTAACTGTAGAACCACTAGGGCGTGATTGGGTTATTACTTTACCTATTTGATTTGTATCTGCTACTTCTTGGTATTCAATATTTACAGTTACACAAGCATTATTAGACCAGCTCGTTACAACATCTGGACTTGCTAAGTACCAATCAGGGAAAGTAATGGCCTTAAGGATAGTTAAAGTTATTTCATCTCCTGATTTAACTTCACTACCTTCATCAAGTGATTGGGATATAATAAGATTTTGACCAATAACAGAGCATGTTGTAGAATCTGGTTCTATTTCTTGTATTTTTACTTCTAGTCCCATATCTTCTAAAATTTCTCTTACTTCATTAACAGTCATATTAATATAGTTTTCAAGTTCATAAGTTTTTACTCCTGTTGATTTATAAAGGGTTACTCTTGTTCCTGCCTTAACAGTACTACCACTTCTAGGATCAGTTCTAATAATCCTATTTTTTTTGACATCTTCACTACTTACTTCTTCTATTTTGCTATTAACTGTAAGTCCTGCATCCTCTAGTTTTTCTTCAGCTTTACTAACTGTCATACCACTAACGTCTGGTACCTTTACGTCTTTTTCAGCAGTAATTGCAGGTATTATAAAGAATACTGCTAGTAAGGCTATAACTATAACTCCAGCAAGTATTGATAAAGCAATAATTAATTTATTAGATTTCTTTACATTTTCATCGGTAATAGGAGTAGCAATACCTTCATTATTATCACTTATTGGTTGCATTATTTTAGTAGTCTCATCCACTTCATTTTCAGGGTATGGATAAACATATGGTTCTTCATTTATTCTATCATCGTTTAAAGCTGTTAATAGATCATTATGCATATTTTTAGCGTCATCATATCTATTTTTAGGATTTTTAGCAGTTGCTTTTAAGATGATATTCTCTATACTCTGAGGTATATCATTATTTAACTTATGAACATCAGGTAGAGGCTCTTTCATTTGTTTTAAAGCTATTTCAACCGCGCTATCTCCTTTGAATGGAAGTTGTCCTGTTAGTAGTTCATAGAAGATAATTCCCATTGAATAAATATCACTTTTAATAGTTGTTCCTTTACCAGCTGCTTGTTCAGGGGGAAGGTAGTGAACTGATCCCATAACAGAGTTAGTTTGAGTTAATTGCGTAGAATTTAAGGCCATAGCAATTCCAAAATCTGTTATTTTTATTTGTCCATCGTCTTGAATCATAATATTTTGTGGTTTTAAATCTCTATGGACTATATATGAATCATGAGCATGAGCCATACCATCTGTTAATTGTAACATGATATCAATCGCTTCAGATAAAGTTAGGCTACCACGTTTTTTAAGTAACTGCTTTAAAGTTTTACCTTCAATATATTCCATAACAATATAGTAAAGTCCATCATCTTCTCCTACATCATACATGGCCACTATATTAGGATGAGAAAGACTAGAAGCTGATAGGGCTTCTCGTTGAAAACGTCTTACAAATTTTTCATCATTAGCAAGATCCCCTCTTAATACTTTTATCGCTACATTTCTATCAAGTATAGTATCATAACCAAGATAGACATTAGCCATACCACCTTCGCCTATTGATTTAATTATCTCATAACGATCATTAATTTTTTGCCCCTTTGTAACCATTATTCTTCACCTTCTCCTAAAATTAAATATGCTACTGATATATTATCAGTTCCCCCTCTATTGTTAGCTTTTCTAATTAATTTAATAACTTTATCTTCAATATCCCCTTCTCCAATTAAGACTTTTTCTATTACTTCTTCATCTAACATATTAGTAAGGCCATCACTAGATAAAAGTATAGCGTCTATTTCCATATCACAATCAAAGATATCTATATCTATTGGGTCATTTGCCCCAAGAGCCTTCATTAAGACATTTTTCTTTGGATGATCCTTAGCTTCTTCTTCTGTTAATTCTCCTGCTGAAACTAATAAATTAACTAATGTATGATCATATGTTACCTTATGTAGTTTATTATCTTTCATAACAAACCCTGAAGAGTCTCCAATATTTCCAAATAATATATAATCTTTAGTAATGATAGCAGTAACAAGAGTTGTTCCCATTCCTTTGCTTTCTGGGTGAGTTTTCTCATGTCTAAAGATACTATCATTTATTTCGTTAACACTATCTCTTAAAAAATTAACCGCTTCCATTTTAGACATATTATGAAAGTTTTCATTAAAGTCTTTTGCAAGATGAGTTATAGCGATAGATGAGGCTACTTCTCCTGCAGAATGTCCTCCCATACCATCTGCTATGGCCATAAGTGTATCATTATCATTATTATGTACTATTAAGACACTATCTTCATTATGGTCTCTAACTTTTCCAGCGTCAGTTAAATAAAACGATTTCATATATCCTCCTTCTTACTTCTAAGCTGTCCACAAGCTGCACTAATAGTGCCACCAAATTCTCGCCTAATTGTAACTGTAATATTATTTTTTTTAAGTATATCATAAAATTTGGCAATTGTTAAAGGATTACTTCTTTTAAACTGTAAAGCTTCTGTTTCATTATATGGTATTAAATTAACATAACAATTTATTCCCTTAAGCAAATTTACTAATTCTAAAGCATTATCAACACTATCATTAACTCCATCTAACATAATATATTCAAAGGTTACTCTTCTATTAGTTTTATCAAGATATAATTTAAGGGCCTTAATTAAGTCCTTTAAAGGATAAACTTTAGCGATAGGCATAATTTCTTTTCTTAATTTATCATTCGCTGCATGTAGACTAATTGCAAGATTTACTTGATATGGAAACTTACTAAACTCTAATATTTTGGGTACAAGCCCACAAGTTGATATTGTAATGTGTCTAGCCCCTATATTAAGCCCTCTAGGATGATTTATAATTTTAATAAATTTGCAGATGTTATCATAGTTATCAAAAGGTTCTCCTATTCCCATAATAACTACATGACTAATTCTTAAATTAGAATTATCTTCTACTTTAAGTATTTGTTCTACCATTTCCCCAACAGTTAAATTACGTACTTTTTTGCGTCTACCCGATTCACAGAACTTGCATCCCATATTACAACCAACTTGGCTGGAAATACAAAGGCTGTTACCATAATCGTGATTCATAAGGACTGCTTCTATATGTTCATTATCATTAAGTTTAAACAAGTACTTTCTAACATCTTTAGCTTTTTCTACAGTAACTACTTCTATATTGGAAATAGTAAAATCATTTTTTAACTTATCTCTAGTTTCTTTTTTTAAGTTAGTAGTTTCATCAAAAGAAGTTATTCTTTTATTTTTATCATAAAGCCAAGAAAATAGTTCAGTAGCATAATACTTTTTATCATTATTATTAATAAAGTAATTAGTTAAGTCTTCTATTGTCAAATCATATATACTCATAAGTCACCTCTATAACTACATATATTATACAGTAAAACTCAAATAAATTCATCAAAAAACTGATAATATTTATTTACTATCAGTTTAACTTGTTATTGAAGTTCCAAAGTAAAAGGATTTTCTTTAGTACCATCACCATTTACAATTTGCACATTAGATTTTAGATTCATTGATGGGCGAATGAATCCCAGATCGGGCGGATAGGCGTAGTCCACTTGGCAAAGGTGGTTGATGTTATACACCTCATTCGCACTATATGGTGTTAAGGTCCAATAACCTATATTATTACTAAATTCATCAAATTGTCCTTCCATTAATTCTCCATACCTTAGTAGGCCCACTTTTGCATTTGCAGTGCTTGATGTCAATGTAGTACCAGTTGTATCTGTATACTTTGCTAGTTTATAACTTATTCCATCCCCTACAGTCCCTAAATACCAAGTAGTATTATCTTCTATCATTTTACTATATGCACTATCAACATAACTTGTTAGATATTCTACATTTAAGAATGTACCAATTACATTATCAGTTGAATAATTAACTTCACCACTTGAACTTCCAAAGGCACTTGTTATAAATGTTCCAGAACTTTTTAGAGGTTTTTCACTCACTATTTTTGTTCCTGCCCCGTTTTCATGGCTTACTATTCTATATAGATTATTCTCATCATTTCCAAAGCGAATGTATTCTCCACTATATCTTTTATTTAATAGTGTTCCAGATAGATTTGTATCATTATCTCCTTCTAAGCGATACGGATTATCTATTGTCCCATCACCATCCACGATTTTAATGCTAGATTTTAGATTTATTGATGGGCGAACGCCATTACCAAAATCTATACTATGATTAAGCCCAACACCATGATAAAATACGATACGAACTTCAGAAGAACTAAAGGGCATTAGAGTCCACCAATTAAGATTAAGTCCTTTATTCAAATATCCATCAAAATATGTTGTTCCAGTATAACTTGTCTGGTATTCATACATATTTAAAAGTCCTACGGCATCAGTTACAGTTGTTATTTTATTTGGTCTTGTTATACTTCCTAAATCTGCAACATCCATTGTTGCATCCCATACTGCATTGGTTACAATGAAATTCTCATAATCTCTTAAATTACCTAGAAAGCCATCTACCGTGGTATCATTTAGCCAATCTTCCATATAACTTCCTGCAAAAGCTGTATTGCCAGTTGCATTATATGATACTGTACTTATATCCCATTGGGTTACTAACTTTGTTGTCTTTGCTTCATTATTAACAGATACTGCTCTCCATAGTTTACCAGAGTACCATATATAATTATTAGGCTCTTCTCCTGTTATAAAGGTATCTTCTCCATCATCATATATATTTCCATTACCTAAATTGCTTGTAAGTAATGTTTCTGCAACTGTTTTATATAAATCTTCTTTATTCCCATCTTTACCATAAACGTTTATCTTTACACTAAATTGTAGGTTACCTCCATCATCTTGGGGATTATATTTTTCATCTACCCACATTCTTAGTCTATATCTATTACTCTCACTACTACTCATACTACCCTGATATAAACTCATCTCTCCTGTAGGTCGTCCTGTATATATATTTGATGACTTTTCTTCATTATAAGTTTCTGGACTCATTAACTCTTCTTCGCCATTATCAGTTAATCTTGTTAAATACAACTTTATATTAGAACCATCTATTTTTCTATTGCTTGTTGTTACATCCTTTGCAC
>ERZ827512.1961-NODE-1961-length-18078-cov-5.194862_pt1 | contig 18078 bp, 22 predicted proteins | sample MGYA00519916_ERZ827512 | MGnify/ENA primary metagenome ERZ827512 (study PRJEB31778, sample SAMEA3449335) | human gut metagenome | biome: human gut; feature: human-associated habitat; material: faeces | place: United Kingdom | collected 2010/2012 ... | reverse complement strand
ACATAGCCGATCCGCTCGCCCGGCAGGGACAACGACTTGGACCAGGAGTAGCAGACGATGGTGTTGGGATACAGGTTGGGAATGAAAGGAACCTCCGCCCCGTCGTACACCAGCTCCCGATAGGGCTCGTCGGCGATGATGTAGATGGGGTGGCCGTACTCCGCACTCTTGCGCTCCAGCAGCCGGGCCAAGCCCTCCAGCGTCCGGCGGGTATACACCACGCCGGAGGGATTGTTGGGGGAGTTGATGATGATGGCCTGGGTACGGGGGGTCAGGCGGCGCTCCACCTGGTCCAGGTCGATCTGGAACGCATCGGTGTCTGCCGGCACCACCACCAGATGACCGCCGTTGGACTCGGTAAATGGCCGGTATTCCGGGAAGAAGGGGGCCACCACCATGATCTCGGAGTCCTCCTCCGCCAGCAGGGCCTTGATCACGGCGATAAGCCCCGGGGCCGCACCGCAGGTGAGAAACAGGTTCCCGGCCTTCAGGTCCGTGCCGAACCGGCGGTTCAGGTTGGCGGCGATGGCCTCCCGTGCGCTGTCAAAGCCACAGGCCATGGAATAGCCGTGGACCTTGATGGAATCGGTGTCGTTGAGAATATCGTGAATGGACTGGTTGACCTTGGCCGGGGCGGGGATGCTGGGGTTTCCCAGGGAATAATCGAACACGTTCTCCGGGCCCACCGTTTTGGCCTGCTCCAGGCCATAGGCGAACAGCTCCCGGATGACGGAGGGCGCGGTGCCCAGCTGATAGAATTTCTGGTTTACCATAACATACTCTCCTCTATGTATGCGGTTTGGTCAGGACAGGTGCATCCGCCGGGACAGGACGCTGCCGGCGGCGATGGAGGCCAGCTTGGAATAGGCGCTGTCGGACCGGGACACCAGCACGATGGGCACCCTGGCCCCCAGGATCACGCCGGCGTTCTTGGCTCCGCCGAACAGGGACGCGGCCTTGCCGATGCCGTTGCCCACCTCGTAATTGGGCACCAGCAGAATATCCGCCATGCCTGCGCCGGGTGCGCTGTAGTGCTTGTGGCGGCAGGCCTCGGGGCTGACGGCCAGGTCCAGGGCCACGGGACCGCAGACGTTCATGTGATATTTGGCCCAGCGGTCGGTCATGTGGGCCAGGGCGTCGGCGTCCACAGTGGACTGGATCTTGGGGTTCACCTGCTCCGCGCCGCAGATGCAGGCGGCGTTGATGGTCTCGTACCCCAGGGCCTGGAAGCACATGGCGGCATTTTCCAGAATATCGGCCTTTTTCTCCAGGTCCGGGAAGGTGTTGACGCCGCCGTCGGTGAGGATGACCATCCGGCCCAGGGCCGGGATTTCGTAGAACATGCAGTGGGTGGTCAGGCGGCCGGTGCGCAGGCCGTGCTCCTTGTTGAACACCGCCCGCATCAGGTCGGCGGTACCCAGAATGCCCTTCATCAGGAAGTTGGCCTTCCCCTGGGCACACAGGGCCACGGCCTTGGCGGCGCAGTCGGTGTCGCTGTCGGCGGCGACGATCTGATAGGCGGCAGGGTCCTCCCCCAGCTGGGACAGCATGGCGGTGATCTCGTCGGCGTGACCCACCAGAATGGGGACAGCGATGCCCTCACGGCGGGCCTCGACCACCGCCTGGATCACCGGCTGGTCATGGGCGGCAGCCACGGCGATGACCCCCGGGGTTCCGCCCCGGGCAGCCTCGATGATGCCGTCAATGGTATGGATCATATTGCTTTTCCTCCTTGTATCTATCCACAAAAAAACAGTCGCTCTCGTCTATCACTCTGACCACATTATACAGCGTTGCACCGGACCCGTCAATGAAAAAACGCCGAATGGTTCAATAAAATTTCACACCGCCGGGACTTGGGTATGGCCGCCTCAAAAGAAAACCCCCTATCCTGTTCGGATAGGGGGTGCAGCAGCAGGCAGGTTTTCTTACTTCAGGCTCTGTGCCACGGCCACAGCCACAGCCACGGTGGCGCCCACCATGGGGTTATTGCCCATGCCCAAAAAGCCCATCATTGCTCTTTCTTATTGTCTGGTTTTCTTGGCTCTCTTATCTTTTTCGTACAGTCAATTCTCTTTTGCTTCGCTGTATGTGGACAAAGTGTGGACAAGAATTTGTCCTCAATCCAATTTAACATACTTATATAATATCATACTTTTACATAATTACAAGACCCAGCAGAACTATCTATCAGCTATTTTAGGATCATATCGGCTTTTTAGTAGTTTATTGTAGGAATATACTCTATGCTCGCATTTGTATTCCTTGCCGATGGCGCAGGATGCAATACCCCAAATACCGCTGGCAGTTGCTCCTCACTTCTTCCCCGGAGCAAATTTATAGCCGCACTTCTGACAGACGTTCATTGGTTTGCCGCTGCCTAAAAATCCCCAAAAAACTGAATAGCCCCGATTTACCGTTGCTATATCTGTGCAGCCGCACATTGGGCAGTAAACCGAGGGAAGCGTGATCATCTCGACCGAATCATCCCATGCATTTGTCCTCACACAGCCCAGTACAGTGTCCAGCCGAGTATCTACGTCGTTTCTTGCACCGACATCTTTCTGCGACAGTTCACCAGCAAGCAAAGCTCTAATACCATCGTTTCCGAATTTGAGCACCTGATATATGGGATATGCCAAGACAATATGCATACAACTATAGTTTCCATTTTTGTCATGGATAAGTGTTGATAACCGTGTAGCCATATCTGTCAGTGTGCTATCCGACACAAGCTTGAACGGCACACAAGCGAACAAGGTCTTGACGTCAGATAAAGATTCGTATCGCAGAAATTTCTCTACAATATCCATAAAAAACAGTGCAGTTCTATTTGCTACCTCAGTATCTCCACTTCCAACCAAGAAGCTATGAACCGCTTCATATCTATCCAGATTTTCCGCATTAAACTCCGTAAGGTAGTAGCTACGACCATTAGCCATAAAATTTGGTGGGCAGTTGATATAGCACTGCTTGATGCCCGATAACGCAGCCTCGAAATCTGTAGGCCGCACATGAACCTCACTGGTGGCCGCCACAGTCGCGACAGACGAGTCGTTGTACGGCTCTTTTCTTATCAGTTTCCACCCCTTGCTCTTAACATACGCAGAGGCGTTATCAAAGCTGTGCTGATTGATATACGAAACTTCTTCCGCTGTCGGTTTGCGGCCGGAGTGCAGCAAAGCCTCATCATGAATGCTGGGATTTATGTTGTTCTGCGTATAAATCTCTGTAATAATCATGCTAATTCCCCTTTCTTTTGTATAGCAAATATTATAGTCTCTTTAACGACTATAGTCAACATCGCAATCACACCCTAAGATAAATATACCGTCTTAGGGAGGAATGCGTATGATTAGCTATGCTGTGTTTTGGGAGACGTTGAAAAAGTCCGGTGAATCCACATATACTCTAATTAAAAACCATCATATATCCAGCTCAACAATAGACAAATTGCGAAAAAACAAACCGCTTAACACCACAATGATTAATGATCTATGCCGCATCGTGTGAAAATTTTCTCAATATTCGAGATGCTTAAATAAATGCGTGGATTGCTGCGAGTTGGAATCGCCGTCATCTCGCCTTTCGGAACTTTTAATCCTAAGGCAGGAGATGAAAATAGCAGTCTGCGGTCCACGGCAAATGAAAAGCACTTTGTGAGAATGCCCTTTATGGTGAGGATTGTATTTCTGGAATATCCATTATCATGCAGCTTTTGCAAAAAGCCCTGCAAGCAATCCTTGTCTATTGTCCTTAAACGATATATTCCAAGTGCAGGCTTAATATGATTTTTCAGTTTTTTATGATAATTAAGAAGAGTTGTCTCTTTAAGGGTCAGCTTGCAGTCATTTTCTATCCAATAATCCAAAAAATCTGAAAAGCTTAACTCTGACGGAATGATTATCCTTCCGCCATTTTCATACTCATTTTGTGCCCTAACCCCCGCACGAACTGCATCTTTCTCCGTTGTAAAACCGCCTTTGCTGATCCAACGCCTTTTTCCCGCAACCGAGGCAATTTCAAACCGATATTCATAGGTAAATCCATGCTTCTGTGATTTTCTTTTTCGCACCGTTACAGTATTTGCCATTGTTTCCTCCTCGCTTCACTACACTTGTGTGGACAAAATGTGAGCAAAAAGGATTGTGGACAAAAGCATAGTCACACATAAAGAAAGAGCCCCCTATCCACGCACAGGATAAGGAGCTCTTTTTACCTTTTAGTTCAGCAATAGAAGGAACTTTTCTTACTTCAGGCTCTGTGCCACGGCCACGGCCACGGCCACGGTGGCGCCCACCATGGGGTTATTGCCCATGCCCAAAAAGCCCATCATTTCCACATGGGCGGGCACGGAGGAGGAGCCGGCGAACTGCGCGTCGGAGTGCATACGGCCCATGGTGTCGGTCATACCGTAGCTGGCGGGGCCGGCGGCCATGTTGTCCGGATGCAGGGTGCGGCCGGTGCCGCCGCCGGAGGCCACGGAGAAGTACTTCTTCCCCTGCTCGATGCACTCCTTCTTATAGGTGCCGGCCACGGGATGCTGGAACCGGGTGGGGTTGGTGGAGTTGCCGGTGATGGACACGTCCACGCCCTCGGCGTGCATGATGGCCACGCCCTCGCGGACGTCGTCGGCGCCGTAGCAGCGGACATTGGCCCGCTCGCCCTCGGAATAGCGGATCTCCCGAACCACCTTCAGCTGGCTGGTGTAATAGTCAAACTGGGTCTGGACATAGGTGAAGCCGTTGATGCGGCTGATGATCTGGGCAGCGTCCTTGCCCAGGCCGTTGAGGATGACCCGCAGGGGCTCCTTGCGGGCCTTATTGGCGTTCTTCACGATGCCGATAGCGCCCTCGGCGGCGGCGAAGGACTCGTGACCGGCCAGGAAGGCGAAGCACTTGCTCTCGTCGCTGAGGAGCATAGCGCCCAGGTTGCCATGGCCCAGACCCACCTTGCGGTCGTCGGCCACGGAGCCGTCGATGCAGAAGGACTGCAGGCCCACGCCGATCATCCTGGCGGCCTCGGCGGCGGTCCTGACGCCGGACTTCAGGGCGATGGCTGCGCCCACGGTGTATGCCCAGCAGGCGTTTTCAAAGCAGATGGGCTGGATCTCCTTGACGATCTCGTAGGGGTCGAAGCCCCGGGCCTTGCAGAGCTCCCGGCACTCCTCCACGGAGCCGATGCCGTACTGAGCGAGGACGCCATTGATCTTGTCGATTCTTCTTTCGTAGCTTTCAAACAGTGCCATTTTTCCGTCCTCCTCTTATTCCTGCCGGGGGTCAATATACTTGGCGGCGTTGTCGAACTGACCGTAGTGGCCCTTGGCCTTCTCCAGGGCGGTGGCGGCGTCGTCGCCCTTTTTGATGAAGTCCATCATCTTGCCCAGGCTGATGAACTCATAGCCCACGATCTCGTCCTCCTTGTTCAGGGCCACGCGGGTGACATAGCCCTCGGCCATCTCCAAATAGCGGGGGCCCTTGGCCTTGGTGGCGAACATGGTGCCCACCTGGCTGCGCAGACCCTTGCCCAGGTCCTCCAGGGAAGCGCCCACGGACAGACCGCCCTCGGAGAAAGCGGACTGGGACCGGCCATAGACGATCTGCAGGAACAGCTCCCGCATGGCGGTGTTGATGGCATCGCACACCAGGTCGGTGTTCAGAGCCTCCAGAATGGTCTTGCCGATGAGAATCTCGGAGGCCATGGCGGCGGAGTGGGTCATGCCGGAGCAGCCGATGGTCTCCACCAGCGCCTCCTCAATGATGCCGTTTTTGATGTTCAGCGTCAGCTTGCAGGCGCCCTGCTGGGGAGCGCACCAGCCGATGCCGTGGGTAAACCCGGAAATATCGGAAATCTCCTTGGCCTGGACCCACTTGCCCTCCTCGGGGATGGGAGCCGGACCGTGATAAGCGCCCTTGGCGACGGGACACATATGCTGTACCTCAGTGGTATAGATCATAGCGAATTCCTTCCTTCTAAATAATGAGGGATGTCCTCTTGTACGCCATTATAGCAAGCCCACCGCGAATTTGCAAGTAATATTCCGAACATTCCGTGCAGCAGATGGTGAGACGATACGTTTTTGCTGATTTGCTGCATCCTGTAGGACAGCTCTCTGTCAAGTGCATCGTCATGGGGGCGAATAGCCGCGCCGCCTTTATCCGTTGGAAAGGCAATCATGCTATTCCTCCGCTCCGAATCCCATAGCACTTTTTCACGAACAATTTGGAAAAAGTTCTTGCCAAGCAGGGGTATTCGATTGTATACTTAGGATAGTTGACAGCGATGCGCTGAAAACGACAAATCCGAAGGGCAGCAGATGCAGCGGACATAGTTCTAATATGGGTATGGGCCGAGGGGGCCCGGTAAGGATGACGGTATGAAAAAATCAGAAACAAATACTTTACGTATTGAGCCCCGCAAGGTTCATGCCGCCGCGGTAGGAATGGCGATGGTGCTCATATACCTTGATTATCATTACTTTGTTGAGACTTTTTACTGGGTTTTTCAGCCGCCTTTTCGCATAGCAATTGACACGGTCACGATTGTTGCTATAGGCTTAATACTCAATGTCGTAGGCCTTAGTGAGATACTTGCTACCAGCCGAACATATATTGTATCTACCAAAGGAGTTACGGTCATTTTTTTGGGTATCATCCGCCGTCTATATCCATGGCAGCGGTTCCAGAGTATTAACGTGTACCCTATGGACATAGGTGATCCTCCATGGGGAGGCCAGCCGTTTTTAATGGTTTGCAGTACCATACCGATCCGGACAATGGAGGGGGGAAAAATTGATCTGGAGCGCACGCTTCTTCGATGGCCTCATATTCTGGTGTTTCCACTACTGCCGGGCGAGGAACGCATGCAATTTGAAAGCCTGCGGCGGGGGGAAATACCTCCCGACCTGGAGGACCAGGAACCCGACGAGGAGGAATAAGTGTCCCGGCTGACGGACGTGGCATGGGGCAGCAACAAGCTGCATTTTACCTACGACCCCATTGGCCCGGCGTCTGTGACGTACAACGGCGTCAAGTATTTCTATCTGAAGAACGCCCAGGGCGATGTCACCGGTCTTGTGAATGCCAGCGGCACCATGGCCTCCACCCTCGGCGCTGCAAATCCCCTGCGCTATCGCGGGTATGTATTATGTTAGGGGGCTTCATCGCCGCCAACTTCTGCGCATTTCCCGCGATGTTTGTATCCATTGCAGCTGGAGTAGTGGTTGACTATATTTTCTATGCGTTAAAGGACCACTGCCTAAAGGCATACAGAAAGAAGGGGAAAACGTGATCGGTAATATTTCCATAATAGGCTTTATTGTAGTGATGATTGCCTCTGTTGGCTGCATGATAACAGGGCTTTGGATGCTGTTTTCCCGGAAGTATAAGCATGATCCGCGGAATCCCATAGGCGCCAATATTGCTATGCTCCTGATGCCGCTTGGAATAGGATTGCTGACCTTTAATGAAATGGGCCTTTTCCCGGCGCGATACGACCGTATTTTGCTTGTTATTGGAAATGCAATAAACGGAGGCGCTATTGAACTCGCCACGCTTTCTGCCATCCATGTTAGCCGTAAAAGCGGAAGAAAAAAGGATGCAAGAACGGGCATAGTAGTGGCATGCCTTGTTGGAATCTGCTTCTTGGTGGGTTTGACGTGCATGATTTTCATGCCTTTTGCTCCTTGAAACAGCAATTAAGAACCAGGAACCCGACCAGGGGAAAAATCATCCCGGCTGACGGACGTGGCCGTTAAAAGACGGCCACGTCCGGACAGCAAGCAGCACCTATACCTACGGCAACGCTGACTGGCCGGACCTGCTGACGGCGTTCAATGAGAAGTCCATCACCTACGACGCCATAGGCAATCCCCTGTCCGACGGCACATGGACGTATACCTGGCAGCATGGCCGCCAGCTGGCGTCCATGAGTAAGAGCGGCAGCAGCATCGCCTACGGCTACACTGCCGACGGCAAGCGCATTTCCAAGACGGCCAACGGCACGACGTACAATTATGCCTACCTGGGCGACCAGCTGACGGAGATGACCTGGGGCAGCAACAAGCTGCATTTTACCTACGACTCCATTGGCCCGGCGTCCGTGACGTACAACGGCAACAGGTATTTCTACCTGAAAAATGCCCAAGGCGACGTTACCGGTCTTGTGAATGCCAGCGGCGCCCAGGTGGTGTCCTACACCTACGACCCCTGGGGCGCGCCCATGTCCGTCAGCGGTTCCATGTCCGCCACGCTGGGTGCTGTGAATCCCCTGCGCTATCGTGGGTGGGTACGTCTATGACAGCGAGACGGGGCTATACTACCTCAGCAGCCGGTACTATAACCCGGTATGGGGAAGGTTTATCAATGCGGATACCGCCGCCGTGGTAGCTGCGTCCCCCGACAAAGCCAACTGGGATAAGAACCTCTTCGCTTACTGCGACAATAACCCGATCAACAGAAAATAGGTTGTGATTTATGCAAAAGAAAAAGGTAAAACTGTCTAAAAGTGCGAAAGGTGCACTGCTATACATGTTGGTTGTGCTGTCTATCTTTGCGGTACTGGAGACGGTAGTGTGTAGGTTGCCCTCTCATTTTGACGAGTCAAATACAGAAGCCTACACCGGTACGCTTTCCCATGTGGAGAAATACACCACCTGGCACATTGGTTATAGAGCGATGCACTCTAAGCAGCACATCAGGCTGCATTTCACAGACGGAAACGTTTATTTCGTATACACGCTGGAGGATCGGACGCTGCTGAGTATTCCTGCGGGAGAAAGGCTATCTTTGCGCTTATACCGGGACCCCAGGCGTGGAACGTCTGCATGTGATATCCGCAGTGATAGCCGTGTGTTTCAAACGATGGAGCGTTCAAGCCAGCTGGCGCATAGGGACAAATGTCTCCTTCATGGACTTTTCTGCTCAGGTGCCCTGATTTTCCTGGCAATAGGTTTCTTCTCCGGCCTTGGGGGATTCAGGCAGTATTTTTCCAGCCTTGCTGCCAGGCGGCGGCGTGAAAAGCGAAAGCGCGCCCGTCAGGCCAGGTTTGCCAAGGAAGGAAAGTAGATTGCATTTAGGGAAATATTACAATGAAAAATAAGGCCTTTCTTTGTGCGCCGCGCCGGTTTTTGATTATAACGGTAGTATATTTGCTGATACAGTCTGTCGGGATTTATCTGTTTTTTGAAAGCCTGCAATATGAAGAGATAGGTCATCTGGAAGCAATATTGAACATCATTGCCCCTCCGGCTCCCCTATGGATCGCAGCCTTCTTCCGGCGGTATGACTGGCTGTCTATCGTAAGACTGCATGAGGACAAAATCGTATTGTGGGCGATGTTTACCAGGCAAAGCTATTCCTATGCTGATATGAAGTACATCGGTATAGGCTACAGCCTCATAGAGGGCCGTCCGGAGTTTTGGATCTATTTCAGTACAAACCCGGTTCCAGTGGAGTATACCCATAAAATAGCGGCATATCGTATCAACAAAGGATTCTTGCGTATCCTGTATACCCCCAAAAACTATGAGTTGCTGATTCGAAACACGCCGCCGGAGGTAAGCAGACAAATCAGAAAGTGTTACTCTACTGTGCTGGCATACAAAATGGATAGGTAACTTTTACAAAGCTGCACTTTTAATTAATCCCGCCGCCCGGATATGTAGGTCCCGGTTTCTCGTTTGGATATGGAGAGAAAGGTTTTGGTTTTTCTGCATCTTCATTAATTGGATTCTCTTTTGAGGTTTGCTGGGATGATGATTAAAAAGATTCTAATTTAGTTAGGAGCTGTGTTTTCATCATGAGAAAAGGAATCAGAATCTATTTGGGGAAGAAAAAGGAAATCTTCCACCTGGACAACCAAGTGGGGGCCATCGCCTTCATTCCCGTTCTCAACGTGATCCATTACCTTTTGACCCTGGTCACAGCCAGACAGCGCAGATTCGCCCTCTTTCTGGAGACCGTCCTTCTGCTGGCCATCGGCAGTCTGCTGATCCGCTTATCAACCGGGTGGCTCCTCAGCGCGGTGTTTGCACACGTTCTGACATGCATCGGCATCGGCATCCAGCAACAGTTGCTGGACACCTCCCCCGACTCCCGGAAGAAGCTGGGATATGTCATTCTGTTTTCCGCGGTATTTGTGCTGGCCATGCTGGCGATCGCATTTGCAGGCCGGAATGCGCAGAATAAAATGCAGCCGGTCTGCCAGGAGGCCCTGGAGGCTTTGACCCAGCGGGACGAGAAACGCTGGCAGTCCTGCCTCCACCCCACCAAGGCGGCGGATGAGCTATGGGACATGGACGCCTTTTTGTCTGAGCTGGGTATCCCCCTGCGCGGCGGCTGGCAGCTGGAGCGTATGACGGGTCACGAGACGGAGATATCGGACAAGGACCACTACACCACCGCCGAGTTTCGCGCGTCGGCGGATGGCCGGACCTATCGGATCACGATCACCTACCTGCGCAGCTATGAAGGGTCCGGCATCGTGGACTTCTCGATTTGCCCGGACTGAATCCCGGATTGAAAACCATTGCGTGTACAGTTGTATGTTGGGAATAGGCAATCGCTAATCACATCGCAAGCATTTCTGTTCTGATACTACATAGCACTTATCGAAACTCCCTGGCAGTACTCCGTCAGTAACGAACGCCAGCGGCACCCAGGTGGTGTCCTACGCCTATGACCCCTGGGGCGCGCCCATGTCCGTCAGCGGTTCTATGTCCGCCACGCTGGGTGCTGTGAATCCCCTGCGCTATCGTGGGTATGTCTATGACACCGAGACGGGCCTGTACTACCTCAGCAGCCGGTATTATAATCCGACTTGGGGACGGTTTGTCAATGCGGACAGTCTGATTGTTGACTGTGGGGCAAACACGCAGAATCTATTAATAAGGCTCAATCTTTCGTATCGGGTATTAAAGAAACGCTTTGTGCTTCTATATCATCTTCACACACATAACAGAAGAGGCGGTCACGTCTATTATTTTTTCCCATAGGTGATAGTATGGTTGTTAGACTAATATTTGATTCCAGAATTAGTTACGTATATGTTCCGGATGGCTACATAACAGACGCCAAATCATTACGATGCTCATTTCTTGAGTGGGTATACGATAATCCAAATTGCATGGTAAAAGCGAAAGGGCATACGGTATTTTCTTTTGGAGAAAATGATTTTGTGTCGTTTATAAACGCAGTCGTTTTGCGTGAAAAAAACGAAAAAGCATATGTATGTCCTTGTGAAAATCTGTGTAAGCAAAGAATCCTATCGATAAATCTATAGCGCGAAAAACATTTGTTTAGACAGTTTGAATGCCTACAGTGTGCTCATCTGGATTCTTGCTGAAACGCCCAAGGCGATGTTACCGGTCTTGTGAACGCCAGCGGCACCATGGCCTCCACCCTCGGCGCCGCGAACCCCCTGCGCTATCGCGGGTACGTCTATGACAGCGAAACGGGCCTGTACTACCTGAACAGCCGGTACTATAACCCCACCTAGGGAAGGAGTGTACGAAATGAGCCGCAAAAAGAAAATCATTGCCGTCATTGCGCTGTGTGTTCTGACCTTTGCGTTGGATACTGTATTAACGGTTTACTGGCCCCGGCGGTCATATCCCACCTTGCAGGAAGCTGTGGAGGCAGACGGATTATTCAAGGATTATCCGGAGATGCTGGCGCGGTCAGATACGGAAAATTATACCTTAGTCGCCGCTGGGAGCGATGGCAGTAAGTCTGAACGGGGTATGAATTTCAGCGTTTTCCGAAAGACGGCCAAGGGCTGGCGCGCTCCGTCCCAGGCAATATACCCCATTTCTTCGGGCCGGATCATAGACGTGGGAGACGATATCTGCTTTGTCAATGTATTCAGGGTGGCCGGCTCTGACTGTTACTGCATCAGTCTCCATATGAACGCATCGGGTACCGCCCCGACTTTTGCCGATTCTCTTGGCTCTGACTTTGGTACTTACAGCAATCAGGACCTTCCACAGAAGTATGCCGCGTGGGCGGTGCTTTCGTCGTACCCGAAGGGCTACACCGTGTATATCAATCAAGAGACCATTGTTTTAAACTGACGGAGATGACCTGGGGCAGCAACAAGCTGCACTTTACCTACGACTCTCTGGGCCCGGCGTCCGTGACGTATAACGGAACCACATATCTGTACGTCAAGAATGCGCAGGGCGATGTGGTTCAGATCGTGGACGGCAACGGGAACATGGTTGTGACTTATATCTACGACGCATGGGGCAATATGCTGTATAGCCAGGTTTTACTTTTGATGTTATGAGGTAATTGCTATGAGGAAAGTATGTTTGTTAATGCTGATTATTATGACCCTATTATTAACGTCTTGCTCATCAGGTGACTCAAATATGGTAAGAGATTTATTTAAAAAAAATGAGAGAGAGACTGCAAATGAGCGTTTTGAAGCACTAATAGGAGCCATTCAAAATCAAGACCGTGTCGCTCTGAAAGCATTCTTTTCTGAAAAATCACTGAAGGAATCGCAAAATATAGAAGAAACTATCACCGCATTGTTTGACTACTTCCGAGGTGATATGCTTTCATATAATGACTGGGGCAGCCTTGGATCTATAGGTGGGATGAACGAAGATGGTACGGGACGTTATTGGAAATGCCTGTATGCGACTTACGATGTTGAAACGACCCAGGATAAGTACCGCTTTGCCATGGAATATATGCTGCTGGATACCGCAGATGCAGATAATGTGGGTATACGGTCTCTGTACATTATCAGATTAGCCGATGATACAGACCCGCAATTTGCATATCGGGGCGACGAAAAGTATACACCGGGTATTAACATCAACAAGACAAGTAAAATACCGCATTGAAATGTATTTCTGCAGAACAGCGTGAAACGCCCAGGATGTTGTCCGGAATCTTTCTTCCTACCTTCTGACTCTTTACCACGGCTGACGGTCACGTCCGGACAGCAAGCAGCACCTATGCCTATGACAAGGACAACCGGCTGACCAAGGCGACGGAGGGTGCCATCTCCGCCAACTACACCTACGACAGCTTCAGCCGCATGACGGGCCTGACCGCCAAAAACGGAGTCCCTCTTACCACAAAAATGCCTCATATATAAGACGGGTATAACAGCTTACCTGTCTTATATATGAGGCTTAGTTTTGTTCACATTTTCTTCTCTATCGCCTTACGCGCCTTGCTCCTGGCCCTTGTCAGCAGCATCCGCACACTGCTGGGCTTGACGCCCAGGGCAGAGGCAATCTCCGCATCGCTCATGTTCAGGACATATTTGTCCTCCAGCAGCTGCCGCGTCCGCGAATCCAGCTGCGGCCAGACCCGCCAAAGCACATCGGCATCGTCCCCTGCCGCCTTCGGGCGGCTTCTTCCGTTCATCTCAGGTTACACCTCCAGACGGACGTACTCGTCCATATGCCGGGTGTAGTAAGCGCTCATATTCTCGCTCAGGCGCTTGCTCATCTTCTCCAGAGCCTCCGGAGGAACCTTGTCGATCCGCTTGGTCTCGCCGGTCTCCCGGTCGATCAGGTAAAATACACACGTCAGCGGCTGCCGCGTCTCTCCTGCCATGAGATACACCTCCCATCCAGCTTATGCGCCGGGTGGGATGTCCTATCCCGTTCGCAGCGTTCCGCTGCATACACGGGGGCAGCATTTTCCGCGCACCGGGACTCACCTGGATTCAAGATGTCGCCGCCTTTTCGACTGCATGATCGCTGTTTTTGTGTTACTGTTAGCCACACCCGTACCCGATTCGGACACAGTGAAAGGAGAAACGCCATGCCCACCAGTGATCTGAAAATTGCCGCCGCCTATATCCGGGTATCCACCGACGACCAGGAGGAGTACTCCCCGGACAGCCAGGTCCGGCTCATCCGGGAGTATGCCAGGAAGAACGGATACCTGCTGCCGGAGGAATATGTGTTCCAGGATGACGGCATTTCCGCCGCCACTGCCCGGAAGCGCCCGGCCTTCAACCGCATGATCGCCCTGGCCAAGGAGAAAGAGAGGCCCTTCGACGCGATCCTGGTACTGATGTTCAGCCGCTTTGCCCGCAATCGGGAGGAGAGCGTGCTGTACAAGGGTCTGCTGCGCAAACAGGGCATTTCCGTGATCTCCGTCAAGGAGCCCGCCGTGGACGGCCCCTTCGGCACGCTGATCGAGAGCATCATCGAGTGGTTTGACGAATATTACCTTATCAACCTGTCCGCCGAGGTCAAGCGCGGCATGAGCGAAAAGTTTCTCCGGGGCGAAGCCATGGGCACAGCGCCCTTCGGCTACCGCATCGACAGTGCCAACAAGACCTTCACGGTGGATCCGGAACGGGCGGAGATCGTGTGCGATGTATTCCGCTCCTACGCCGATGGCGCCGGGCTCCGGGATATCGCCGTGCAGCTGGGCGATGCCGGGATCACTACGCGGCGCGGCAACCGGCCGGACAGCCGATTTGTGGAGTATATGCTCCGCAACCCCGTATACATCGGGAAGATCCGTTGGACGCCCGGACACAAAACCCGGTATTCCCGCGTACATATAGCGGACGGCGTGGAGGTTGTGGACGGCAAGCACCCGCCGATCGTCTCCATGGACCTGTGGGAGGCTGTGCAGCGCCGCATGGATCAGCGCAAGGCGGCCTACGGGAAGTACCAGCGTCAGGCTCCCGCTGCCTGGATGATGCGGGGCCTGGTGCGCTGCAGCGCCTGCGGAGCCACGCTGATCATGGCCGGCCGAAGCTCCTCCTGCCCCTTTCTCCAGTGCCACAGCTACGCCAAGGGTTCCTGTCACATGTCCCATTCCTTATCCCTGCGGAGGGCCAACGCCGCCGTGCTGGCGGGCCTGCAGCGCTCTGTGGGTACGCTGACCTTCCATATGGTCCCCCACCTGACGTCCGCCCCGTCCCGTGCCGCAGACTATGGCCGTCTGCTGGAGCAGGAGCGCCGAAGGCTGGCCCGCTGCAAGGACGCCTACCAGGCCGGCGTAGATACTCTGGAGGAATACCGCGACAACAAGGCGCGGTTGGAGGAGCGTATCCGCCGCATAGAAGAACAGGCCGCTTCAGCTGCTGCGGCCCCGGAATCCTTCGATAAGGCCGCTTATGGAAAAAAAACGGCGGACATCCTCCGCTTCCTGGAGACATCCGCCGACGAAGGCGCCAAAAATGAGGTCCTCCGTTCCGTCGTTGACCATATCACCTATGAAAAGGCCAGCCGGCACCTGGCCATATACTTCTACACTTAATTATATCCTTTTGCCATCAGGTGGGCCGGATGGGGAACTCGGTGCGTCGCTGCGGTATCTGAGTCAGCGGTACTCCATGCCATATCCGGAGCTGAAGGCTTTGCTGACGGACATCGGCGTGGAGGAGCTCGGGCACCTCGAGATTATTGGCACCATCGTTCATCAGCTGACCCGGAGCATGACGCCGGAGGAGATCAAGAAGGCCGGATACGAGGCGTACTTCGTGGACCACACCGCCGGTGTTTATCCGGCCGCCGCCTCCGGCTTCCCGTGGAACGCTGCGTCTATGGCTGTGAAGGGCGACCTGATCGCCGATCTGACGGAGGATCTGGCCGCAGAGCAAAAGGCCCGGGTCACCTATGACAACATCCTGCGTCTGTCCGACGACCCGGACGTCAACGACGTCATCAAGTTCCTGCGGGCGCGGGAAATCGTGCATTTCCAGCGCTTCGGCGAAGGGCTGCGGCTGGCTAAGGAGAAGATGGATCAGAAGAACCTGTATTTCGTAAACCCTTCGTTTGACCAGTAATCCCCTGCGAAAAGGCACCAAAATCAGAACACCCCCCTGCCGGGCGGCTCAGTGTGCTGCCCGGCAGGGGGTGCTTTCTATTGTTCATTATTCCGTCATGGGAATGTTATTCTGGCCCAACAGCTTTTCAAAGCGGCGCAGCTGCAGAGGCGTCATCCGGTCCCGGTATTGCATAAACAGCTTTTTTACCTGGCGGGTGTCCCCCTTCCCCAGATAACGATTCATGGTGCGCTCCAGACTCTCACTGGCAGCGGAACTCAGGGACGTCTTTTTCCCGCCGCTCTTGGCCGAAGAACGGGAGCTGCCGCCGCCTTTTCCCGTGCTCTCCAGCTTCTGCTGCGCCAGAGCGGCGTCCTGCTCCTGCTTCGCCCGGCTGGCGTAATATTTCATCAAGGCCAGATAGTTGCTGTAGTCCTGCTTTTCCAGGGATTCATAGCGGTCCCGGGCCTGGCGGGAGGCGTTCTGCCAATCCTCCACCTGGTCCCGCCACTGGTCATAGGCAGATGCGTCCTGTCCCTGCAGCAGCTTGTACTGGTCCAGCAGTGCCTGTCCCTGACTCTCGTACCGGTCCCAGGCGTTCTGCTGCAATTGCGGCACCAGTGCCGCCAGCTCCTGCATATAGCGGCCATACTCCTGCTGGCCGGCCTGCTGGGCATATGTGGAGTCATACCCGCCGGTCAGGCCAGCCGCCTGCCCCAGGGCATCCTCCATGGCCGTCTGTCCCTGACGCTGGTACAGCCGGGCGTAGCGCTGGAACGTGTCATCCCGGCTGGGGTCATAAGCAAAGGGCCCGCGCCCCTCCATCTGCCGCAGCAGCTCCTCCATGCGTTCCGTATAGGGGGAGGTATAATCTCCGGGCCGGTTGGCCGCCAGCTCCTCCCAGCTGCGCTTTGCGTCCTGGGTCTCCCGGGATGGCGTATACCCCTTCTCCAGGTCTGCCAGACGATCCTGTGCCGATTGAACGCCCAGGCTGGCCCAGGTCTTGCTGCCCGCCACGCCGTCCGGGGTCATGCCCACCCGGCGCTGATAGTCCATCAGGGCTGCCAGGGTCTTTTTCCCGAATCCGCCGTCCACGTCCAGGGAATAGCCCTCCCGATTCAGAGCCTGCTGCAAGCGGCGAACCTCCTGTCCGGAGGAACCGTACCGTATCGTTGGATAGCTTGATGCCATATCATTCATCCTTTCTTTTCACGCCGTTCTGCGCCAGATGTTCACAGCCAGATACGGCGGCATATTGCTGTGGGGCTGTCCTCCGCCGGTCCTGCCGTCCTTTTCACCGGTATAGGCATTGACCGTGCCGCCCGGGTTCACCAGCCGGATAGCTCCGGTGCCGGTGGTGCTGCTTTGGCCGGTATAGGTATACCCATGTCCGTGGCTGGGAAGCTCCTGCACCGTCAGCGTGTGCTCCGCCTGGCCGCCGGTACTGCCCAGGGAATAGGTATCCCCCGCCGCCAGCAGAAACCGGTCCTTCACCTGTTCCCAGGTGCCGCCGAACAGCGTCTCCGGACTTATCTCCGATGCAGACAGATATATGCTGCCTACCGGCCACACGGCATCCAGCAGGCGCTTGCCCCGGAACCATACGTCCCAGTCCGGCGCGATATCAACGGCCTTGTCGTGCTCGGCGTACTTGCCCACGCCCACGGCCGTGCCGCCTTGGGCCAGATGTACCGCCACCGCCGCCGTGGGGATGGCGTATTCCACCGCCCGCACGGACCCCAGCGCATCCACCGCCGACAGCTCCAGCTCATAGGAGGCGGTTTTCAGCACCCCCTCAATGATCTGCTCCTGCCCGTTTTCCAGAGCGGTATAGCCGCTGTAGCTGCCGCCTACCGGCCGCAGCCGGTATCGCACCGTCACGGTGTTGTGCCCGCCTACCGGTGAGCATGCGCCGGTACACAGCACCTTCACGCAGTCGCCGTCATCCCGCAGGGTTCCGTCTTCCCCGCACCGGCCCAAGAGCCTGGCTGTCAGCGTGGGGTTGGCATATGGCAGCACCTTCACGGCGCCGCCTTGCGCCGTCGCCCACCGTCCCCGGGAGTCGGTCACCCGTGCCTCCGGGATCAGCGTCCCCGCCTGCTGGATCGTGCCGGTCTGGCCGGTAAGGCCCTCTGCTGTCTGCCCGGCAAACTGCACCCGGCAGGAACGGATGCTGCTGCCCCGGGCTCCCGTGGCAGGCAAGCGCATCTTCCTGGAGTACATCACCCCTCTGTGGAAGCGCATGAGCTTCTCCCAAAAGACCACCGCCCGGAACCTGTTCCGGTATAAGAAGCGGTTCTTTATGACGGTGCTGGGTGTGGCAGG
>ERZ827512.1955-NODE-1955-length-18094-cov-4.605521_pt1 | contig 18094 bp, 17 predicted proteins | sample MGYA00519916_ERZ827512 | MGnify/ENA primary metagenome ERZ827512 (study PRJEB31778, sample SAMEA3449335) | human gut metagenome | biome: human gut; feature: human-associated habitat; material: faeces | place: United Kingdom | collected 2010/2012 ... | reverse complement strand
AATGTTATATACAATGTGCAAAAATAATACAACATTCAAAATAAATTAACAAATTAATTTTAACATATATATAATTACATTACACGAAAAAAATTAAAAAAACGCATATTTTCGTGTTTTTAGTCGTGGTATAATATTAATATAAATTTAGTGTTGACAAAACTTAGATAGTCAATTTATCGAGTAGATCAACTTTAATTAGTTGGTCTTTTTATTATGCTTGAAAGGAGGATTTTATGGTAAAGATTATTTTAATTGCAATAGGAATATTCTTATTGCTTTTTTTATATTGTGCTTGTGTTATATCAAGCAAGTGTTCAAGAGAGGAGGAAAATAATGAACAGTTTAGAAAAATATAAAATGTTATCAAATGAGGATAAATCTAATTTGATAGCTTATTGTATTTATGACAGTATCTATGATGTTGTAAAAAATGAAGATATTAATATCAGTGATGATGTAGTTACTGATATAAAAGAATTAGCTTATGACTTATATCTTGATGATGAATACATGAATTTATCTGCACCTCAAATTGCTTTTTTTCTAACAGAGTGCTATGCAAAAGATAATTCATTTATGGATAAAGTTGCTGATATAGATTACTCTGATATTTTACAAGCAATTGATAATGATGATTATGAATTTTATAAAGAAGATATGGAAAGATAATTATGTTTAAAAAGTTTAAGGTATTATGGAGAAACTTTTGGGGTAGCAGATACTGGATATATGAGGATGATATTTTAACTAAAGAATTACTTATATATCATCGGAAAATATATGTTAAAGAAATAAAGGAGGGAAAATAACATGGATTTTTCAAAATTAAATTTAGAATTTGCTAATATGCAGAAAACGGTAGAAAGTCATAACAAAATTGTTGCTTCTATTAATATGAAAATAAAAGATAATTTACGAATTATTAGTAAATATGAAACAAAAATAAAAAATACAAAAAATAAAATGGAAAAAGATTTAGCACATTTATATATAACATCATTAAAATGTAATAATGAATTTTTAGAAAGTTTAGTAAGGGAGAGTGATAACAATGAATCAGAATCAAGGAATATTAAAACAATATAATGAACAAGAAGTAAAACAATTACTTAATAGTAATGAAAGATTAGTTTATATTGATAATGGTAGTGAAGAATTTGTAGCAAAGTATGAAGATTTGCCAGACATTCTTGTAGATGTAAATGAAAAGCTAGGACATACCGAAAATTTAAAGGTATATGATTTTGAAAATCCTGACATGGGAAAGCCACTTCTTACTACAATTGGATATTTTTTAGATAAATGTGATCCAGAAGTAAGAAAGGATATTATTGATAGATTAGTCGATTTACAAACTGGCGTAAAACAAGTCAAAGATTATAAAGTTATTGATGAAGATTTATTAAATGAAATAGAAACTGATATTGAAGATGAAATGGAAAGATAATTATGCCAGTTCCTTATATTATTATATTAGTTATAGTTGTATTAATAATTATCTTTTTATATTTTATTGAACCACTTATAACTAGGCAGAAAATTAAAGATAATAATGAACATGGTAGTGCTAGGTGGTCAACTTTTCAAGAAATAAAAAAGAACTTTAGAAAAGAAAAAATAAGCAATATTGTTGAAAGTGGTTTTCCAGTTTATTATTCAAAAGATAATAAATATGTATGGTTTGATATGACAACACCCCATTGGATTTATCTAGGATCAACTGGTAGTGGTAAAAGTGCTACTGCTGTTATTCCAGAATGTAGTTTTATAGCAACTGCTAAAAATAAAAAGAGTGTTTTTATTACTGACCCAAAGGGAGAAATCTTTTCTACAACAAGTAAGATGTTTAAAGATAATGGTTATAATGTATTTACATTAGATTTTAGAAACCCAGAGTTTTCTAATCATTCTAATTTACTTGAAACTGCAATAAATGAATATGAACTTTTTGATAAAAACGAGAAATTAAGTGATAAAGAAAAAAATGAAGAACTAAAAATAAAATATAAAAATGAGGCAATAACACATTATGCAGGGTGTAATCAAATAGTAAATGATATATGCACTATGATTATGGCTGATAAGACTGCAAAAGAGGCTTTTTGGAATAATAGTGCAAGTGATTTATTATATGGTATTATTTTTTTGTTTTTAGAAGATTATGCTGATGGAAAAATTAAAAGAGAGCAAATAACATTAACATCTATGAAAAAATTTCAAAATAGTTCCATGACTGACAAAAACATAAAATCATTAAGAAAATATGTAGAGGCAAAACCTTATGGATTTAAAAGTAAAGATAAATTAATACCAATTATTTCTACTAGTGAAAATACTTATAAAAGTATAACATCAATATTCAATGAAAGAATGACTTTGTTTGATGATGTAAATGTAGAAAATATAACATCAAATTCTGACTTTGATTTTGATATATTAGGAAAAGAGCCAACAGTATTATATTGTTGCATACCAGACGAGTCAAAAATATATTATACTTTAGTATCAGTAGTAGTATCTTTGATTTATAAAAGATTAGTATTGTTATGTAATCAACAATCTAATAAAAGGTTACCAGTTGAACTTGTATTTTTACTTGATGAATTTGCAAATACACCACCTTTACAGGACATTGAAACAATCGTATCAGTAGCTCGAAGTAGAGGAATGTATTTTCAATTTTTCTTACAAAGTTTTGCTCAACTTGATAATTTATATGGTAAAGAGGTTAGTCAAATAATACAAGATAACTGTGGACTTGCTTATTTAAAAACAAATACACAAGAAACAGCTGAAGCAATTAGTTCAAGACTTGGGACTCATGGAGTAGAAACCACATCACTAAATTATTCAATGAGTTTACTTAACAATAATGGTAGTAAAGGTACAAACTTAATTTCAAGAAGATTATTAACTGCTGATGAAATAAAGCAATTACATTATAAAACTATTATATTTCCAACAATAGGTTATCCAATTTTTCGTTATACTGTAATCTACCAAAAATTTAGTTGTTATAAAAAGGGATTTATTGATAGAAAAATAAGACCACTTGAAAGACTAGCAAATACATACTATACAGTAGAACAATTAAAATTCAATAATAAAGAAAGTAATCAAGAGCCTAAACTTGATACTGCTGAATCTAAAATTAAAACAAAGTTAGTATCAATAATAAATGAGGTATTAAAAGTCTTTGGAAAAATTGATTTTAATGTTGAATACGTTAAAGATGATGATAACATCATAGCCCAGTTGTATTTAGCACCACCATTATCAACTAACGATCTAAAAGAGTTAGAAGAATTAAGTAGTAAATTAGATTTTTTCTATAATGCTATATCAGGTAAAGGAAAAGTTAATCGTAAAAATAGAAACTCATTAATTGAGGTTTTTTTAGTTAATAAAGAAAAAGAAATGTGAAAGAAGGTGTAGGAATGACTAATATTGGAGATTATATTGCAAAAGCAAGAATAGATAAAGGCTATTCTATGAGAAAACTGGCTAGATTAAGTGGATTAGATAATGCCACAATATCTAAAATAGAATCTGGTAAAATCAAAAATCCGAAATTATCATTAATAAAAACATTATGTAGATATTTAGATATTGCTTATGAAGATTGTCTTTATGTTATGCAATTAGGTGCAACTTATAATCCTAATAACAATATTTTAATGAATTATTATAATAATATTTCTGATGATGAATTAAAAAGCACTTATAAAAATATCATAGGTAAAATAAATGAATATGATAAAATTTTATCTTATTTACACCAACAATTTAATCAAACTGATGATAAGAAATTATTGATAGATACAATAAAGTCTTATGAATATGAAAATAGAACTAATAAATATATTAGAAAAATTTTAGAAGAAAAAATACTTAATAAATATTTGAATAGTTAGGAGGGTTAAAAGTGAATAAAGAGTTTGTAAATGATTTTTTTAATATAAGAGATGAAACTTTAAAAGATATTCAAGATAATTCTTATGCTTGGAATCGCTTTATTATTTACTGGTCTAAAATACTAGATGATTATAGTATTGATAATATTCTTAACTTATATTCTTACAATTCTAGTGGTAGAGTTTTTAAGACCTTTGATGATTGGAATAGTGAGGAAATTGGTAGAAGAATAAAACCTAAAAGTAGAGGAATCCCAATAATTGTTAATGATGCAAAAATATATGTATTTGATATTAGACAAACTTATGGTAAAGAATATAGGACTTGGAATTATAATCACTATATTGATAAAGACATTTTAAATTATTATCAAGATAGTTATAATATTGAAAATGATGATAGTAAAACATTATATGAAAATTTTTATGATACGTTTTATGAAATATCATTAAATCAAATAATGAATAATTATAAAACAATGTCATCAGATGAAGTGGAGTTCGTTGCTAAAACAATGACTTCACTTTTTTTAGCGAAATCTAATTTTAATATAAATAATCTTCCAACAGTTTATGAAATGCTGGAAAATATGGAAACTGATGATATTTTAAAGTGTATGCAGATAGCCAATAAAGAAACTGCAAACATATATAATGATTTTATAGAGAAAACTGATAATCTTATTTCCATACAAAATGTTATTCGGGAAAATGTACTTAATCAATTTAAAGAAGATACATTTATAAGTGAAGAACAAAAGCAGAACTTTATATCATCAATAGAACGAAATTCATTCTTTAATGGTGAGCATATTGAAAATATCTATAATGGATATGTTACTAGATATGAACGTGCTTTTAAGAAAATGGTAAATAATATTGTAGATGAAATAACTACTGAAAGCAATGTAGAAAGTATTAAAGAAACTAAAGTTGATGATAGTGAGGAGATTAATACTGATACATCTTCAATAAGTGATGAAGAAAATGTTAGAGAACAAATGTCATTATTTGCACCTAGAGAAGAAGAACTCGCAAATAAAATATGTGATATTTTCAATTCTTTTGATACAAAATACCAAAATACATTTGAAATTAATAATGTGGAATTACAAAAGTGGGAACATATTAAAAGTAAAAAGAGAAATTTATCTATTATTTTAACAAGTTCTTTGATAGGAGAGTTTGTAGATAGAGATAATAGTTTCACTTATTTTAATAGTGATAAAACTGATGAAATAAAGTTAAATAATAGCATTGTAAATAATTATTTTTTACAAGAATTATATAAAGATAAAGATTTTTCAATATCATTTACTCCTAGTATGATTCATATATATTGGCATAACTTTGATGATAAAACTTTTGATATGAATATTCCTAGTACAAAACAAGTAGATCAAAGTGAGATAGATAATCAAGAGTTAGAAAAAATTGATAACGAAATATCTGCAATTAATAACGATAAAGAAATAGATTATAAGGTAACAACAGCTGAAATAATACCTACTCGTGATGGTGTTGAAACTAATGTTATAGAAGAACATACTTATAATACTGCTGGAGAGAAAATAGAAGAATATCCTAAAATTAACTATCATATTGAAGATGATAAAGTTGATACAAGTTTTGGTGCAAAAACAAGATTTGAAGATAATGTAAAAGCAATAGAACTATTAAAAAAATTAGAAATTGAAAATAGGAATGCAACTAAAGAAGAACAAAATGTTTTAGCACGATATGTTGGTTGGGGTGGAATTGCTGATGCTTTTGATGAAAGAAAAGAAAACTGGAAGAGTGAGAGAGAAAGATTAAAATTACTTTTAAGTGATGAAGAATATAAATCAGCATCTCATTCTACATTATCTTCTTTTTATACTCCAAATGTTGCGATAGATGGAATATATAAAGCCTTAAAACAATTTGGTTTTGAAAAAGGTAATATTTTAGAGCCTAGTTGTGGTATTGGAAATTTCTTTGGTAGATTACCTAATGAATTTGCAAACTCTAAATTATATGGAATAGAGTTAGATAGTATAAGTGGTAGAATTGCTAAAAAACTTTATCCTAATGCAAAAATAGAAATAAGTGGTTATGAGGAATCTAAAGTTAGTGATGACTTATTTGATGTGGCAGTTGGCAATGTCCCTTTTGGTAGTAATACAGTTTATGATAGAAGATATAAAGATAAGTTTTTAATTCATGATTATTTCTTCCAAAAGACATTAGATAAAGTTAGAGATGGAGGAATAATTGCTTTTATAACTACTGATGGAACTCTTGATAAAAAAGATACGAAGGTAAGAGAATATATTGCAAAAAGGGCAGAGTTTTTAGGAGCATTAAGATTACCAAATAATATGTTTACAGGTAATGCCAATGCTAAAGTTACATCGGATATTATTTTCCTAAAAAAACGTGATGACTTAAAACATGATGTAAGTGATGAAAATTGGATTTATACAAGTGAATATGATGATGGAATAACAATTAATAATTATTATATTGATAATCCTGATATGATGCTTGGTAAAATGGAATTACATTCAACTGCTTATGGTTTTGACAATACATTAAGTCCAGTAGATGAAGATATTAATGTTTTAATGAATAAAGCATTAGAAAAGTTACCAACTAATAACTATGAACAAACTACTTTTATTCAAAACGAAGATAATGATTACGAGGTACTTGATGCTGATGATAGTGTTAAGAATAATGCTTTTGCTATTATAAATCATGATGGTAAAGATATAATTTATCAAAGGTCTTTTTCTAGTTTAGTTCCTTATTCTATTCAAGAGGGAATGGTAGCAAAAAGAATAATTGGTCTTTGTAAAGTAAAGAATGCTTTAAGAGAGGTTTTTGACATACAACTTAATGATGGTAGTGATGAAGAATTATCTTTAGCACAAGAAAAATTAAGTAAAGAGTATGATGAATTTTATAAAAAGTATGGCTATATAAACGATAGTGTAAATGCAAGAGCCTTTGATAGTGATCCAGATTATTATTTACTTACATCTATTGAAAATAAAATTAGTAAAGATGATGAAGAAAATGATAAACCTAAATATGAAAAAGGAGATGTATTTACAAAGAGAACTATCAGAAAAAGTAAAAAGATAACAAGTGCAGAAAATGCTGAAGAAGCATTAAGGTATTCACTTAACAATCGTGGGTGTGTTGATTTTGAATATATGAAAACATTATATCCAAAAGAGGAAAGTGAAATCATTGATGAACTTGATAATTTAATTTATCAAGATCCTGAAAAGATAAATGATTTTAATTATGGTTGGGTAATAGCCAGTGAATATTTAAGTGGTAATGTAAAACAAAAATTAAATTATGCTAAAACAGTTAATGAGGATAATAAGTTTGATAGGAATATAGAAGCACTTGAAAGGGTACAACCTAAACCACTTGAATATGATGAGATTAGTATTAAATTAGGCTCTACTTGGATACCAGAAGATGTATATCATGAGTTTTGTTGTGAGCTTTTAGATATTCCTAGTTGGAATAAAAGTCAATTAAAGATTAAATATGCGAAAGAGGTTAATACTTGGCTATTTCAAGCGAGTGGCTTATACGGATATGGGGTAAAAAATACAAGCACGTGGGGAACAGATAGAGCAGATGCTTTATCTTTAATTAAAAACTCTTTAAATCTACAAAGTGTAACTGTCTATGATAAATTAGATGATGATAGGCGAGTTGTAAATCCAATAGAAACTGCTAATGCTAGAGAAAAACAAGAGGCAATAAAGCAAGAATTTAAAGAGTGGATCTGGAAAGATGAAGATAGAAGAAATAGACTTGTAAAACTATATAACGAACAATTTAATTGTATGAAAGAGCGAGAGTATGATGGTAGTCATTTAACTTTTGATGGTATGAATCCTAATATAGAACTGCGACCACATCAAAAAAATGCAGTTGCTCGTGTTTTATATGGTGGTAATACTTTACTTGCTCATGCAGTTGGTGCTGGTAAAACTTATGAGTGTATTGCTAGTGCAATGGAATTAAAGAGATTAGGTATAGTTAGTAAGCCAATGTTTGTTGTTCCTAATCACTTATTAGGACAATGGGCTAATGAAATTTTAAAATTATATCCTACTGCAAACATATTAGTTGCAACACAAAAAGATTTTGAAAAAACAAGAAGAAAAAAACTTATGGGAAAAATAGCGACAGGAGAATGGGATGCAGTTTTAATTGCTCACTCTAGTTTTGGATTAATTCCTATGAGTAAAGAATACGAACAAAAACACATGGAGGAACAAATAGAAGAAGTAGTTAATGCAATCGAAAGAATTAAAGAAGAAACAAATGATAGTTTAAGTGTAAAGAAACTAGAACAAATTAAAACTAGCATGGATACCAAACTAAAATCGTTAATTGATAGACCAAAAGATGATGTAGTAACATTTGAAGAATTAGGTGTCGATGAATTAATTGTTGATGAGGCACACTTGTTTAAAAACTTACCTATGTTTTCTAAAATAAGAAATGTTGCTGGAATAAATAATAGTGAATCTAAAAAAGCAACAGATTTATTTATGAAGATAAGTTATGTATTAGAAAATAATGGTGGTAAAGGTGCAGTATTTGCAACTGGTACTCCTATTTCAAACTCCATGGGAGAACTATTTGTTATGCAAAAGTATTTGCAACTTGATAGATTGCGAGAAATGGGACTTGAACATTTTGATGAGTGGGCATCAACTTTTGGAGAAATTGTTAATAGTTTTGAAATCGCTCCTGATGGTAGTGGTTTTAGAACAAAAGCAAGATTTGCTCAATTCTTTAATATTCCAGAATTAATGACTTTATTTAAAGAAATTGCTGATATTCAAACATCTAAAATGTTAGATCTACCAGTTCCTAAATTAAAAGGTGGAGATTATAAAATAGTAGTTGCTCCAAAGAGTGAAGAACTTGCTGAATATGTTAATAAATTAGCAGAACGTAGTGAAATTATTAGGAATGGTTGTGATCCAAGAGAAGATAATATGCTTTTAGTAACTAATGATGGTAGAAAAGCAGCACTCGATTTAAGAATGATAGATCCTAGTATGCCAGATTTACTTAATTCAAAAATAAATATGGCAGTAGAAAATATTTATAGAATATGGTTAGAAAACAAAGAGGACAAGTTAACACAACTTGTCTTTTGTGATTTATCTACCCCTAAAAATGATGGTTCTTTCAATGTCTATGATGATATTAAAAATAAACTTATTGCTAGAGGAATACCAGCAGATGAAATCGAGTATATTCATAATGCAAAAACTAATCCTCAAAAATTAAAACTTTTTGAAGATATGCGAAATGGAACGAAAAGAATTTTGATAGGATCAACTTCTAAAATGGGAGCAGGAATGAATGTTCAAGACAAGTTAATTGCTTTACATCATTTAGATTGTCCATGGCGACCATCTGATATTGAACAACGTGAAGGAAGAATTTTAAGACAAGGTAATCAAAATGATGAAGTAGAAATATATCGTTATGTTACTGAAGGCAGTTTTGATGCTTACTCTTATCAATTAATCCAAACAAAAGCAACTTTTATTAATCAGATAATGTCTAATAGTAGTGGTGGCGGAAGAACTGCTGAAGATTTAGATAGTGATACACTTACTTATGCAGAGGTTAAAGCACTTGCTAGTGGTAATCCATTAATATTAGAAAAGTTTAAAGTAGAAAACGAATTAAAACAATTATATTTATCTAAAAGTAGATATGATAAATCGCATATTGAACTTGAGGCAAAATATAATACTGAATTACCAAGAGAATTAAAATATAAAAAACAATATTTAAGTGGTCTTGAAGAAGATATAAAAAATGTAAAAGACTTGTCTGCTGATAATTTTGTAATTACTATTAGAGATAAAATTTATGATTCTAGAAAAGATGCTAGTACAAAATTTTATGAAAGTTTTTCTCTTTTAAAACCGAAAGAAGAAACTAAACTCGGCGAAATAAGTGGTTTTGATATTGTTGGTACTAAAGATGAATTGTGGTATAAGCCAGTTATTTATATAAATGGTGTAGGCAAATATAAAGTTGAAATTAATAATACTGATGAAATAGGTAATATCTTAAAATTGGAAAATATGTTAAAGAGTTTTGATAATAAAATCGGTACTGTTAAAGACCAAATTGCTTATACCGAAAAGCAACTCATAGATTGCAAAGAAGAACTTGATAAACCATTTACACAGCAAGAGAGAATTAAAGAATTGCAAAAAGAGAAAGCAAGAATTGATAGTGAACTTGATTTAGATAAACAAGAAAACACTAGGAGTGTTGAAAAAACTAATGAAGATGAAATGGAGAGATAGAAATGAATTTAAAAGATGAATTGTCAAAATTTTTTTCCAATAGTTTTAACAAACGTAAAGCCCCCGAGTATGACAGAATATTATCGTGTAGTTTCAAAGGAGAAGTAAAGGGAGCTTTTATGACAACTGATTGCACTACTGTAAAACTTTTACCAAGTAAATGTAAAACAGGATTAATTGATATTGGAGAAATATTAGATGCTGAGTTTGATAATAGTGAATCATATCATCATAAAGCAATAATATTTTGCGATAAAGATAACGTAGTGTGTGTTTATAATAGCAAAAATGATAGTTATTTTGAAGATGGATATGAGTATTTTGAGCCAGCTGAACAAAGATTGTATATTAGATGTAATAGTGATGCTTCTTATGAGGCATTGAAAAACTTTATTAATCAAAGTAGTAAATATCATAATTTTGCCAAATATGAATATGAAATTCCTAGAAAGAAAGCATTTGAAAAGATGTTTACTGCAAATGAAAGTGTTATAGATGATATTAAAGATAATGATTTAATGTTAGTAGAAGAAAGAAGTAATCTTGAACAAATGGAAAGATGATTTTTTTGTTAAAAATCTCTTGCAAAATTTCTTTTTTTAAGTGATAAATAGAACGAACAAAAAGAGCCATTAAATGTATTTAATTCATTCGCTACTGACTTTAGTATGCTGGCTTAAATAGTTATAAGTATAAAAAATTAAAGTCGCTTAAAATGGCTTTAAATTGATTATATAGTATATGCAATATTTAAAGGGAGGATTGATAATATGTATATTACTAATACAACAGAAGATGTAAGAAAATTAGTTGAGGAATTAGAGACTACATCAGATCTTACTAAATTGAAATTTCTTGTTTATATATTTGGCTTGTTAAATAATAACCAAATAAATGATAAAAACGAATCTAATCCAGACTTAATAGAAGATGATGATATGACAATGCTCAATTCAGAGGCAATCGGTCTTACAACAAATGCTTGTACCATTTTATTACAATACTTTGCTATGCTTTATAATGGTATGACAGATAGCAAAGATGCTTATGAAGATAATGGAAATATTTTAGGCATTAATTATAATAAAAAAGATAAGGAACTTGCATCTAAATTTGAAAAACTAAATTTTAATGAAAAACTAGATGTGTTTAGTGAAGTAATAGTTAGATATGATAATGAAACTTATTTTGATGAAAGAACACTTGTAGTATCATTGAATTCAGAATTAAGTGGATTTGATATTGCACACACGATACAAAAATACAAAAAATAACAAATAAAAATAGGGCTTTTATTAAGTCCTTTTTTTATTGTTTGGAAAGGAGAAGAATTATGGATAATTTGCTTACTGATAATTTGAAATTGGTGTATTTTGTAATTAAAAAAATGAATATATTTAATTCTAGTGAGTATGAAGATTATTATCAAATTGGAGTAATTGGATTAATCTATGCAACAAAAACATATAATCCAAATCTAAAAATAACTTTTTCGACTTATGCTTATGTATGTATCAAAAATGAAATTTTAAAATATATTAAAAAAAATGAGAAAAAATATATTTCGTTAGAAGATAAATTATTTGATGATATAAGGATTGAAGATACTATTATAGATGATGACAATTCAATTATTGAAAAAATAATCTTAAAAGAAACAAATAATGAATTATATACAATTTTAGATACGAAATTGGATGATATAGAAAGAAAAATAATTAAAATGTCTTTTGGAATAGGCTGTCGTGAATACAAACAAAAAGAAATTGCAAATATTCTTAATATACCACAATATAAAGTATCTAGAATAAAAAAAAGAGTATTAGAAAGATTAAAAAAATGTATGGAGCTTACAATTTAAAAAATATAATCAGAATATCTATCATAAATTGTACTTAAATGTTATAATAAAAGTACCTGAAAGATTGATATTTGAGATATTTTTATTGTAAAACTTAAATACAATTAAATTAGTAAGGTTTTATGAGGGTGCTGATGGACTAAAAACAGGTCATACCGATGCTGCTAAATATTGTCTAGCTGCTACTGCGAAAAGAGATGATTTAAGGCTTATTGCTATTGTTTTAGGAGAAGATAATAGTGGGGTTCGAAATAGTGAAGCGATGAGTTTGCTTGATTATGGATTTAATAACTATAAAATAGAAATATTAAAAACAAAGGATGATGTCGTAAAAGAAATAATTTTAGATAAAGCGACTAGTCCTAAAATTAGTTTAGTACCTTTAAACGATATAGCAATACTTTCAAAAAAAAGTGCAGATAATAAAAAATATACTTACGAAATAAAAATAACTAATAATAAGTTACCTTTAAAAATAGGAGATGAAGCAGGTAAAATTATAGTTAAAGATAGTAATAATAATAACGTTAAAGAGGAAGGGTTAACTGTAACTGAAAATGTTGATAGATTTAGCTTTTTGGGGCTTTTTTGTAAGACTTTAACTGATATGATGGTTGGTAATATGAATTTTATATGACTAGTTTAAACTAGTCTTTTTTCTTTACTTAATTTTACTTTAAAAAAATTAAATAATTTGTAAATTGAACTTAACTATGATATGATACTTTTATAAACTAAGTTAGGATGGAAGAAGGGTTATGATGGTTAAAAAGGATGTTACTGTAAAGAGTGTATCAGGATTACATGCAAGACCAGGAAGTAATTTAGTTGAACTTTCTCTTACGTTTAACTCTGATATTAAACTTATTCATAATGGTAATAATATTAATGCTAAAGAAATATTAGAAGTAATGATGGGAAATATAAATTGTGGTGATAAATTAACTGTTTTAGTAGAAGGTGATGATGAGCAGGAGGCATTAGATGCGGTATGTAAGTATATTGAAAAAGGGGAAGAGTAGATGAAATATTTAGGTAATAAAGTAGGTAATGGGCTAGCTTTAGGGAAAGTCTATATTTTAAATACTAAAATACCAAAATTAGAAACACGTGAGCTTATAACTAATGAGGAAATTATAAAAGAGAAGGATGATTTGAAAGTTATTTTAGAAAGTGTTAGTAAAGATTATGAGACTTTAGAAAAAGATGCTATAACAGATGAGATAAGACAATTATGTAACTTTTATAAAATTCTTTTGAATTCTAAATCTTTGATAACTTCTATTGAAGAAGTAATAGATGAAGAAAAATGTGATAAGTTAACCGCTATTATTAAGGTAATGAAAAGAAAAGCTGAAGAATTATCGCTAATAGATAATGCTTATTTAAAGGAAAAAAGTAAAGATATAGAAGATGTTACTAATAAAATTATTAGAAAATCTTTAAACGTTAAAGAGATAGACTTAAATAAATTAACAGAAGATACTATTTTGGTAGCAGAGGAAATTCCACCATCAATTTTACTTTCCAATAATATAGCTTGTGTTAAGGGAATAGTTTCAGAAATTGGTGGTAAGACAAGCCATGTTGCTATACTTGCTTCAAATCTTGGTATTCCATCAGTATTTGGAATAAAGGAGATTAGTAAAACTTTAAGGGATGGGGAGTTAATTTATATAAATGGAAATGAAGGATATATTGAGAATAATTTAACAGATACTAATATTAATACTATTAAAGAGAAAATAAAAAAAGAGGAACTACTTAAAGAATCTTTAAAAAAAATAAATGATAAAATGTCTTTAACTAAAGATAATAAAAGGTTAGAGATAACTGCTAATGCTGGGGAATTATCAGAATTAGATAAGTTGCTTGAAGTTAATTTTGATGGAATTGGATTATTTAGAACAGAATTTTTATTTTTAAATAGAAGTACTGCTCCTGAAGAGGAATACTTATTTAATGTTTATAAGATTTTTGCTGAAAAACTTAATGGTAAATCATTAATTATTAGAACTCTTGATATAGGCGGAGATAAGAAATGTCCTTATATAGATATTAATAGTGAACAAAATCCGTTTTTAGGATATAGGGCTATAAGATATTGCTTAGATAATAAAGAATTTTTTAAGGTAAGTTTAAGAGCGATTTTAAGAGCAAGTCATTATGGTAATGTTATGATAATGTATCCAATGATATCTTCATTAGAAGAAATACATAGGGCTAATGAGGTACTAGATGAAGCAAAGGCTGAACTTGCTAGTAAGAATATACCATTTAATAAAAATCTTAAAGTAGGTATTATGATAGAAGTTCCTAGTGCAGCAATTATTTCTGATATGTTAATAGATGAAGTTGATTTCTTTAGTATTGGTACTAATGATTTAATTCAGTATACGGTGGCAGTAGATAGATTAAATCCAACTGTTAGTAACCTTTATAGTTTCTATAATCCTGGGGTTATTAGACTTATTAAAAAGACGATAGATTCGGCTAAAGGAAAAAAAGAAAAGTTTGTTGGTATGTGTGGGGAGATGGCTGCAGATCCCTTAGCTATTATTCTTTTAGTTGGTTTAGGTTTAGAAGAATTTAGTGTTAATGCTAGTATGGTTTTAAAAGTAAAGAAGTTGATTTCTATGATAGATAGTAAGGAAGCAGAAAATATTGCAAATAAGGTACTAACTTTAAAAACAGCTAAAGAAATAGAGTCTTATTTAGATATGGAAGCAAAAAAAATATATGGTAAGTTTTATTAAAAGGAGGAATTATGGCAAAAGAAAATAATATTTTATTAGCTAGAATTGATAATAGATTAATTCATGGACAAATTGTATGTCTATGGGCTGGGGCAGTAGGGGCTAATCTAATTGTTGTAGCAGATGATGAGACAGCAGAAAGTGGTATAGAACAAAGTGTTATGAGAATGGCTGCCTCATCACTTGGCTATGATACAAGGTTTTTTACAATAGAGAAGACTATTAATATTATAGATAAAGCATCAGATGATCAACATATTTTGTTAATATGTCAAACTCCTAAAGATTTAAGGAGGGTTATTGAAGGAGGTGTAAAGATTAAAGAGGTAGATATTGGAAATATGTATTATGATGAAGGGAAAGAAAAACTAACAGATAAAGTTGCTGCTAGTAAGGAAGATCTTGATGATTTAAATTATATTAAAAAACATGTTAATAAAATTTATATTCAAGATACCCCTGATTCACCAAAAAAAGAATTTTAAGAGAGGAAAAAAATTATGGAAATAACATTATTACAAGGAATAGTTATAACATTAGCAGTTATGATTATTGTTATTGATCGTCATCTAGAAGTATTATTTATCTTTAGACCAATTATTGTTTGTCCTATAGTTGGTGCAATTTTAGGTGATTTAAATACAGGGTTGGTTGCTGGTGGCATGGTAGAACTTGCTTTTGCAGGAATAGCAGGAATTGGTGGAGCATCAGTTCCAGAAGCTTTACTTACTAGTGTTATGACTGTTGTCTTTGCTCATATTACAGGAAATAATGTAGCAACTAGTTTAGCTTTGGCATATCCGTTTGGAGTATTATTACAATTTTTATGGACTGTTAGAAATACAGCTTTTACTGTATTTAATCGTCCTGCTGAAAGATATGCTGAAGAAGGCAATATTAAAGGATTATTTAAATTATGTTTTTATGGAATAGTTATTACAAGTATTGCTACTGGTATTTTAACATTCTTATCAGCATATGCTGCTCAAGAACCGTTAAAAGCTTTAGTTGAAGCGATGCCAGAATGGTTAATTAATGGTTTCCAAGTAGCTGGAGGATTACTCCCAGCTGTTGGATTTGCTATGCTACTTCGGGTAACTTTAAAAGTAAAATATGTTCCATATTTACTTGCAGGATTTCTTTTTGCGACTTTCATTCAAATAGATAATGTTTTGCCAGTTGCCATTATGGGGGTAGCCTTTGCACTTATGGAATATTATAGAAGTGGCGAAAAAGAGGGAACTTTAGTAAATATTAGTGAAAAGGAGAGTGAGCATAGTGGCATCTAAAGATAAAAAAAGGAAAAGAGTTATAACTGATGCTGATTTAAATGATTTAGCTTTACTTTCTGTTTTAAATCAATCATGTTTCAATTATGAAAGAATGCAAAGTATTGGATTTACCGCCGGGATGGGACCAGCATTGAGGAAAATCTATAAAAATGATCCAAAAACTTTAAAGAAGGTATTACATGATAATTTAGAGTTTATTAATACTCATAATACACTGTTACCTTATTTACAGGGATTGATGTTATCTTTATATGAAGGTGGAGAGGATCCAGAAGTTGTTAAAAAGATAAAGATATCTTTATTTGGACCATTAGCAGGAATAGGAGATGCTTTATTCTGGTTTACACTATTGCCAATAATGGCTGGTATTTGTGCATCATTATCTAATCAGGGAAATGTATTAGGACCAATAGTATTTTTCCTAGTGTTTTTAGTAGCTTTCTTACTTCGTTTTCCGTTAGCTAGAATTGGTTATAAAACAGGTGCTGCTGCTTTAGATAAAATTCAAGAAAATACTAAAAAAGTTAGTAATGCGGCTTCAGTATTAGGTGTTACTATACTAGGTGGTTTAATTGCTAGTTATGTAACTTTAAATGTTAAAACTACTATTGATATAGGTCATGGCGCAACAGTTAGCTTGCAAGCAGACTTTCTTGATAAAATTTTACCTAATCTTTTACCTTTTGCTTTCACTTTCTTAATTTATTTCCTATTAAGAAAGAAAGTAAATACGACTGTTTTAATAGTAGCTATTATAATAGTTTCAATTGTTTTCTCATTTTTTGGAATATTTTAATAGTGTGAATAGTTATAAAAATGACTGCTAAGAGACTAAATAGTTTTTGTCAAATAGGAAGAATCTAAGTGATAGAATAATCGATTGAAGCATAAAATGCTTCTTTTTTTAACATTTAACTAAATTTTTTTACTTTCAACAATCCAATTATTTATATTATGCTTAAATGAGTTATTAATATATTTAATATTTTTTATTTTGTTAGTAGTATTTTTGTTTTCTAATAAATTACTAATTTTTTGATGTAGTTTTTAAAGAATTATCTGTATTAACTAAAAATGGTATTTAACAGGTTTAGGATATAATCATAATGAGTCGTATAATTATGATCCTTCAATATTTTTTTGTTAAGTCAAATAATGCTAATATTTTTTCTAGCTAGCACTATTTATAATACAACAAAAACACCTCTTAAATGAGATGTTTTTTTGTTGTTTTTTTGTTAGTTTATTCTTGTGATTGAGAATGATGCTGAGTAACGATCATTAGGTACTAGTTGAAAGTCTGTATTAGAAGTATTAACAAATCTAAATTTATCATTAGCATTAGCTGCGAATAGGGCATTACCACTAATTGTTCCTGTATTACAACAAGATAATTTGTTGTGTGTAGATGAATGGGCTATTAGGTTAAATCCTGGTGTAGTTTGGTGTAGTTCTATTCCTAAAGCAATAGGTTCACATTCTATGTTTGTATTTTTACTTCTAACATTGAACCACCAGTTAATTAGATATTGTCCAGTTTGTGGTACCATAAATTCACCTGTTGTAGAGTCATATGTAATACCATTAGAAAGGTTTGTTATTGTAGGCTTTATTGCTTCATTAACTGGTACTATGGCATTGGATTCATCGTGTACCATAGCAGCTGCGTTGAATGATCCCCCTGATGGACCTGTCGCTCCTGTAGGACCAGTAGGACCTTGCATTCCTGTAGCACCTGTCGCTCCTGTAGGACCAGTAGGACCTTGCATTCCTGTAGCACCTGTTGCTCCAGTAGATCCAGTAGGACCAGTAGGACCTTGCATTCCTGTAGCACCTGTTGCTCCAGTAGATCCAGTAGGACCAGTAGGACCTTGCATTCCTGTAGCACCTGTTGCTCCAGTAGATCCAG